>OBXD01000008.1_pt1 | contig 267129 bp, 239 predicted proteins | sample 1495381 | NCBI WGS metagenome assembly OBXD01 (sample SAMEA2580144, study PRJEB22360) | human gut metagenome | biome: human gut; feature: human-associated habitat; material: faeces | place: Denmark | collected 2008/2010 | reverse complement strand
GACCGCCCCGAAAGGAGGCGGTTACAGCCGACCCCATGGTAGCCGTTGTCCGTTGCAACGGAACTTGTCAGGCCCGCCCACGTACAAACTCTTATGATGGAACGAAAAGTTGCGCCATCGCCTCTACCCTTTACGGAGGCGAGACGAATTGTTCTTTCGGTTGCCTAGGTTATGGCGACTGCGTGAACGCCTGCGCTTTCGACGCCATCCACATCAACCCGGCTACGGGAATCGCCGAGGTAGACGAGGAAAAATGTACTTCCTGTGGTGCTTGTGTGAAGGCTTGCCCGAAGAATATCATCGAGCTAAGAAAGAAAGGACCTAAATCACGCCGGATTTACGTGTCTTGCGTAAATAAGGACAAGGGAGCCGCCGCTCGCAAGGCTTGTGCCAACGCTTGTATCGGCTGTGGCAAATGTGCCAAGGAATGTCCGTTCGAGGCAATCACCGTAACAAATAACGTAGCTTATATCGATTATACGAAGTGTCGGATGTGCCGCAAATGCGTGGCTGTATGTCCGACAGGAGCTATTCATGAGCTGAATTTCCCTCCTCGCAAGGAAGCCGCTCCCGCTCCGAAAGCGGAGACCGTGAAACCGGCGCCGAAGGCAGAGGCTACCGTGAAACCGGAAGCCGCTCCGAAAGCTACAAGTGAAGAAAAAACAAATCTAAATTAAAATCTAATAGTATGCTAAGGACATTTCGAATCGGAGGTATACATCCCCCCGAGAATAAACTGTCTGCCGGTAAGAAAATTACGGCTCTCGCTACGCCTAAACAGGTGATTATCCCCCTCAGCCAGCATATCGGCGCCCCGGCGCAGGCCGTGGTGAAGAAAGGGGATCTGGTAAAGGTGGGTACATTGCTAGCCAAGGCGGGTGGTTTCGTATCAGCGAACATCCACTCTTCCGTATCCGGCAAAGTGAACAAGATAGATAACGCTCTCGACGCTAGCGGATACAAACGTCCCGCTATCTATATAGATGTGGAAGGTGATGAATGGGAAGAGACGATCGACCGCAGCGAGACCTTAGTGAAGGAGTGTGCGCTGTCTTCCAAGGAAATCGTGGATAAGATCGCCGCTTCCGGTATCGTCGGTCTGGGTGGAGCGACTTTCCCTACGCAGGTGAAATTGATGCCGCCTCCCGGAAACAAGGCAGAGATCGTAATCATCAACGCCGTGGAGTGTGAGCCTTATCTTACTTCCGACCATTCGTTGATGCTGGAGAAAGGCGAGCAAATCCTAGTCGGTGTCACGATCCTAATGAAAGCGGTCAACGTGAACAAGGCCGTGATCGGTATCGAGAATAACAAGCCGGACGCTATCGCCCATCTGCAAAAGTTGGCGGTAAATTATAAAGGTATAGAGATCATGCCGCTTAAGGTACAATATCCGCAAGGAGGCGAGAAACAATTGATCGACGCCGTTATTCGCCGTCAGGTAAAAAGTGGTGCGCTTCCTATCTCGGCGGGTGCCGTGGTACAGAACGTAGGAACTGCTTATGCCGTTTACGAGGCGGTACAAAAGAACAAACCGTTGTTCGAGCGTGTGGTGACGATCACGGGTAAGGCGGTAGCTAATCCTTCCAATTTCTTGGTTCGTATGGGAACCCCGATCAGTTGCTTGATCGAGGCCGCAGGTGGCCTGCCCGAGAATACGGGTAAGATTATCGGTGGCGGACCGATGATGGGTAAAGCGTTGATCAGCGCCGAGGTGCCGGTTTGCAAAGGAAGCTCCGGCGTTTTATTACTGACGAAAGAGGAGTCTGTCCGCAAGCCGATCCGGGATTGCATCCGTTGCGCCAAATGCGTAGGTGTCTGCCCGATGGGATTAAACCCTACCCTATTGATGAACGCCACGGAATTCCAGAATTGGGAATTGGCGGAGAAGAACTATATCACCGACTGTATCGAGTGCGGGTCGTGTAGTTATACCTGTCCGGCCAACCGTCCGTTGCTGGATCAGATCCGGTTGGGTAAAGGAAAAGTTATGGGTATTATCCGGTCTAGAAAGTCATAAAACAAGAGCAACATGGAAAATAATTTATACGTATCGCCCTCGCCCCACATCCATGGTGGCGACAGCATAAGCAAAAATATGTATGGTGTACTGATTGCCCTTATCCCGGCTTTCTTGGTATCCCTTTATTTCTTCGGTCTGGGAGCGTTGATCGTTACGGTCGTATCGGTTCTGGCCTGTATGATATTCGAGTATTTGATCCAGCGATTCCTGATGAAAAAGGAACCGACCCTTTGCGATGGCTCCGCTATCCTGACAGGTGTATTGCTGGCCTTCAACCTACCTTCCAACCTTCCGGTCTGGATCATTATTATCGGAGCGTTGGCGGCGATCGGCATCGGCAAGATGTCTTTCGGTGGATTAGGTAATAATATTTTCAATCCGGCGTTAGTCGGACGTGTATTCTTATTGATCTCCTTCCCGGCACAGATGACGACTTGGCCGGTGGTAGATGCCTTGAACGTTTTCCCGATGACTTATACGGATGCCCAGACCGGCGCAACGGTATTGTCGTTGATGAACGAAGGCGTGACCGAGCTTCCGTCTTACGGGAACATGCTTGTAGGAGCTATGGGAGGTAGTCTCGGTGAAGTGAGCGCCGTGGCCTTGATCCTCGGTCTTTTATTCATGCTATGGAAAAAGATCATCACTTGGCAGATCCCGGTATCCATCTTGGCTACCGTATTCGTATTCACGGGCATCATGCACTTGGTGAATCCGGTACAATACGCCAGCCCGTTCGTTCACTTATTATCCGGCGGTTTGTTATTAGGCTCCATCTTTATGGCGACCGACTACGTAACCTCGCCGATGAGCAAGAACGGAATGCTTGTCTACGGCGTGGGAATCGGAATCCTTACCACGGTGATCCGTTTGTTCGGGTCTTACCCGGAAGGTATGTCGTTCGCTATCCTGATCATGAACGCATTTACTCCGCTAATCAACAGCTATATCAAACCTAAACATTTCGGAGGAAAGTAAGCATGGCAAAATTAAAATCAACATTACCCAATATGCTCCTTTCACTAACAGGCATTTGCTTGGTAGCAGGGGCGATCCTAGCCGGAGTGAACCAGTTTACCGCCGGCCCTATAGCGGTAGCCAAAGCGACCGCCTTGGAGGAAGCGATTAAAGCCGTTGCTCCCGAGTTCGACAACAAACCGACTGAGGACGTCTATATGGCCGTCTCCTCCGATGGTGATTCCCTCAAGATTTATCCTGCCAAGAAAGGCGGACAAGTCGTTGGCGGAGCCGTAGAGAGTAATACAAAAAAAGGCTTTAGCGGTGAGATACGGGTTATCGTAGGTTTCGATATGGATGGCAAGATCTTGAACTATTCCGTATTGCAACACGCCGAGACTCCGGGCTTGGGAGCCAAGATGCAAGAATGGTTCCGTGCGGACAAGAACAAGCAAAGTGTCTTGGGACGTACGATTCCGGACGGAGGCTTAAAAGTAACAAAAGATGGTGGCGACGTGGACGCTATCACGGCAGCGACCATCTCCAGCCGTGCGTTCCTCGATGCCGTGAACCGTGCGTATAGCGCATTCGCAGGCGTAGACGGATTAACGGGTGCCACTTCAACTGATAACAAATAAAAAGGGAGGACAGAACAATGAGTAATCTAAAAATATTGATGAATGGTATCATCACGGAGAACCCGACATTTGTATTACTGTTAGGTATGTGTCCGACCTTGGGAACGACCTCTTCGGCCATCAACGGCATGAGTATGGGATTGGCTACGATGTTCGTATTGATTTGCTCGAATATCGTGATCTCCGCCTTGAAAAACGTAATCCCCGACTTGGTGCGTATCCCGGGATATATCGTTGTGATCGCGACGTTCGTGACCGTAGTGCAGATGTGCATGGAAGCGTTCGTCCCGGCTTTATACGCTAGCTTGGGATTATTTATCCCGTTGATCGTGGTAAACTGTATCGTACTAGGACGTGCCGAGGCTTTCGCCGCAAAGAACGGAATTATCCCGTCGGCCCTTGATGGTATCGGAATGGGACTTGGTTTCACGATGGCTCTTACGCTGCTGGGCGCTTGCCGTGAGTTCTTGGGAACCGGTAAGTTATTCAACGTAACCTTGATGCCCGAGGAATACGGTTCGTTGATCTTCGTATTGGCTCCGGGAGCGTTTATCGCCTTGGGTTATCTGGTAGCAATAGTAAACAAACTGCGTAAAGCATAATAAACGGATCATATGGAATATATATTGATATTTATCGCCGCCGTATTCGTTAATAACGTTGTACTGGCACAGTTCTTGGGAATTTGTCCGTTCTTGGGGGTATCTAAGAAAGTGGAGACTGCCGCAGGCATGGGAGCCGCCGTTACGTTCGTGCTTACGATCGCCACGATTGTTACATTCCTCGTGCAAAAATACATATTGGACGCTTTCGGATTAGGGTTCATGCAGACGATCAGTTTTATCCTGATTATCGCCGCCTTGGTACAGATGGTGGAAATCATATTGAAGAAGGTCTCTCCCGCCCTTTATCAAGCGTTGGGCGTATTCCTTCCGTTGATCACCACGAACTGCTGTATCTTGGGTGTGGCTATCCTTGTAATCCAAAAAGAGTATAATTTATTGGAATCTGTGGTATATGCTATCTCGACCGCTATTGGATTTGCGCTAGCTTTGATTATCTTCGCGGGTATTCGGGAGCAACTAGCCATGACGCATATTCCGGAAGGCATGAAAGGCACTCCTATCGCCTTGATAACGGCCGGTTTGCTAGCTATGGCTTTTATGGGATTCTCGGGTATCGTATAACAAACTTATCTAAATGAACACTAGAATGAAAAAGAAGATTTTAGTAGCGGGCGGAACCGGTTATATCGGCTCACACACCACAGTAGAATTGCAGAACGCCGGATATGAGGTAGTCATTATCGACGATTTGTCAAACTCGAATATCGAGGTGCTCGATGGTATCGAGAAAATCACGGGCATCCGTCCGGAGTTTATCCAATTGGATCTAAAGGATAAGGAAGGTACTCGCAAGGCATTGGAAGCTCATCCGGGCATCAAAGGCATTATCTTGTTCGCCGCTAGCAAGGCGGTAGGAGAATCCGTACAGCAGCCTTTGAAGTATTATCGCAATAATATTGTCACTTTGGTGAACTTGTTGGAGATGATGCCTGAATTCAATATCGAAGGTATCGTATTCTCTTCCTCTTGTACGGTATACGGACAACCGGACCCGGAGAACTTGCCGGTAACCGAGAATGCCCCGATCAAACCCGCTATGTCTCCTTATGGAAACACGAAGCAGATCAACGAGGAGATTATCCGGGATACGATCCACGCAGGAGCGCCTTTCAAGAGTATCATCTTGCGCTACTTCAACCCGATAGGCGCACACCCAAGCGCAGAGATCGGCGAGTTGCCGAATGGTGTTCCCCAGAACTTGATCCCGTACTTGACACAGACGGCTATGGGTATCCGCAAGGAACTAAGCGTATTCGGCGATGATTATGATACAGCAGACGGTTCTTGCATCCGTGACTATATCAATGTCGTAGACTTGGCGAAAGCACATGTAATCGCTATGGACCGTATGCTTGAGAATAAGTCTGATGAGCATATCGAGATATTCAACCTAGGTACCGGCAATGGTGTTTCTGTCCTTGAACTGATCAATACCTTCGAGCAGACAACAGGCGTTAAGGTTCCGCACAAGATCGTGGGCCGTCGTGAAGGTGATATCGAGAAGGTATGGGCCAATCCGGAGCACGCGAATAAGGTATTAGGCTGGACCGCCAAGGAGACTTTAGCCGACACCCTGCAATCCGCATGGAACTGGCAGAAACGTTTGAGAGAACGTGGCATCCAGTAAATAACACAAAAAAAGAGGCCGTATCTGATAGCGCTTAGCTAAGGATACGGCCTTTTTTATATCCTTATATCTACAAGTACTTCTCTAAGATCTCAAGAACCTTCCCGAAATCGATCGGCTTAGCGATATGCTCATTCATTCCGGATTCTTTACACAACTTGATGTCTTCCGCAAATGCGTTCGCAGACATGGCTACTATCGGCATGGACTTGATATCCGGACGTTCTAATGCCCGAATATGGCGAGTAGAGTCGTACCCGTTCATGACCGGCATCTGGATATCCATAAATACCAAGTCATAATATCCCGGACTAGAGTTTTTTACCATATTCACCGCGACAAGGCCATTTTCCGCCTCCTCTACCACCGCACCGGTCTCTTCTAGCAACACAGTCGCTATTTCCCTATTCAAGCTATTATCTTCCACCAGCAAGATCCGCTTACCCTCAAAGTTACCGAAAGGATATTGAGGCTTCTCCGTCTCTTCCTCTTTTTTCTCTTGCTTGATAGCGAAACTTTTCATCAAATAAAATAACTTGGATTTCATCAACGGCTTACTTATGAATCCATCGACACCGGCTCGTTGGGCTATCTCCTCAAAATGCGGACAATCATAAGCGGAAAGAATAATGATCGGAATATCCCGGCCAACGACTTTTCGGATACGGGTAGCGGTCTCGATCCCATCCATTCCCGGCATTTTCAGATCAAGGATAACGGCAAAATAGTCATCATTAAGATGATGTGCCCTCTCTACTTTCCCGATAGCCTCCTCACCAGAAATGGCATACTCGCCTTTCATACCGATCTCGTTAATCCTCATACATGCGTTCTCGCAACACACGATATCATCGTCTACCACGAGAACCGGTAAATCCCTTAAATGATCATCCTCAAAACACCCTTGATCCTGCAATTTCAACTGCATCGTAAATGTAAAAACGGAACCTTTGCCATATTCACTCTCCACCTGAATCTCACCATTCATCATATGAGCGATATTACGGCTTATTGCCATGCCTAAGCCGGTTCCTTGTATATTCCGCAGGGTTGCGTCTTCCGCACGTTCAAATGGCTCGAAAACCTTGTGTAAGAAATCCGGCTTTATCCCGATACCATTGTCTATAACCGTAACCTCAAATAAACCATAATTACCATTTTTAATTGGCTTTTCCCGTATCTCAAGTGTTATTTTCCCATAGTCCGGCGTATACTTTATGGCGTTCGACAGCAAATTCAACAATACTTGCTGAATCCGTTGCACATCGCCAATCAGCTTTTCATGTTTGACTTGAAACAAGTGAACCCGGAAATCCTGAAACTTCTGACTGACCGAAGTCTGAACCATAGTAATTACGCTTTGCAATAACTCGCCCATATCGAACTCCTCGTCTGTCAGCAAAATATGTCCGCTCTCTACCTTAGACATATCCAAGACCTCATTGATCAAGTTCAATAACAATTTGGAAGAAACCATAATCTTCTTCAAGCAATCTACTATACGCTCCCGATCGTCGATATGCATACTGGCGATAGTGGTCATACCGATAATGGCATTCATCGGAGTACGTATATCATGGCTCATACGGGATAAGAAATCCGATTTAGCCTGATTTGCCGATTTAGCCACTTGTAGGGCATCTTGAAGTAATTGCCTTTGCCGCTCTTCCTCACGAACCTCCATAATATCGGTCCGGGTCAAAAGAAGTATATTCCTCTCCTTATCGAAAAAGCTAAAACGCATCTTCTTATCCCTAAAAACGCCATTCTCCATCACCTGACAGAACAAGACATACTCACGGGCATTTCGTAAGACAGATAAGACATGATCTAGGGAAAGATTTCGGGTTAACTCATCTCGCTGATCCTCCGGCACATATTTGTGGTGGAACTCGGCTACCTCTTTTTCATAGTCATTACTCGCTATCGGGGGGACCGGCGTCCCACTTTCACGATTGGAAGTATACATGACATAGCTATTCGTGTTTGCCTCTATATAAACGACATAATCATACTCAGTCTGAACGGCAGCCTCTACGATCTGTGCCTTGCGACAATGATTCACATAGCGGCTGAAAAGAATGACACGATCCGGAATTCCACTCTCATCTTTCAAGATACGAATAAAAGCCTCATGCCACTCAAAACCAAACAAATCATTACAGAAACGCATGTCGAACTTCTTATTCGCTACGCCGCTAGCCGCCATTTGCCGCAATGAATTCAAGGATAAGATCTCCTCCCATTTCCCTAAATCCGCAGGATATACATATTCTTGAATGTAAGTCTGGCAAAGTTCTGTATAATCCAAACATTCTCCTTCCCTTTCGGGAGTCATCGAATCTTTGATTATCTCAACCTTTTCATTACCTAATGTGACGATCCAAAGCGTATCGACTAGCTCGTTTACACCACAGAGTAGTTCTTCCAAATTTAAAGTAGTATTTGTCATTTTCAATGATATAGATTTAATTAAGAGGAATAGAGATCCTATGATTTTGAGAGTATTTCATCAAGCCTCCCTCTCCAATCCTCTCCATTCAAAGGCTGATAGGTATGGAACCCTAGTTCCTGCCCCACTACGATATTATTCTTACCATCATCTACAAATAATGTTTCCTCTGGTTTGATTCCTGAATCCAAGACCATGCGATCAAAAATTTCACGATCCGGCTTCGTGACACCGATCTCATAAGAGAGATACAATTTATCGAAATAATCATTTAATGGACGGCCCGCCGGCGTAAACTCTTTTGTCTGTGCCCATTCAAGCTGTATGATCGGATTTGTATTGCTCAATAAATAGACTTGATATTTCTCACGGAGTTTTAATATGTAGTCCAATTTATATTGGGGAACGCCGCCAATGAAGCCAAACCAAGCCCAACAAATATCCTCATAAGAAAGGTCTTTACCCGTATACTTCCGTAAATAGCGACAAAACTCCTCTACTCCGATCTTTCCGGTCTCCAGATCTTGAAAAACCCCTTTTTGTTCGTAAGGATCTATCAATCCATCGGCATCTTTGACCCCAATCTCTATTAAACGGCGAACAGGTTCATCCCGGTCCAAATCTATGATAACGCCCCCCAGATCGAATACTATATTTTTTATTTTACCCATTGCGATACTATTTAAGTCCCAAAGATACAATTTATTCCGTATATCTAGGTTACAAGGATAAAAAAGGGTATAATCTTCAACGATTATACCCCAATCCAAAGCTATATTTATGTATATAAGACTTAATCCAATTTATGGATCACCAAACCGGAGCGAAGCTTCGGTTCGAACCACGTCGTCTTCGGCGGCATGATATTACCCGTATCGGCGATATCCATCAATTGCTTCATCGTAACGGGATACAAAGCCAAGGCAACCTTCATCTCACCGCTATCCACACGGCGTTTCAATTCACCCAGGCCACGGATACCTCCCACGAAATCGATTCGCTTGTCCGAACGTAAATCCTTAATGCCTAAAATCTCATCCAGAATCAAGTTCGAAGAGATCGTGACATCCAATACGCCTATCGGGTCATTGTCATCGTACGTACCGGGCTTAGCGGTCAAAGAATACCATTTCCCTCCTAAATACAGGGAGAAATTGTGCAAGGCACCCGGTTTGTAAATAGCAGAGCCCTTCTCCTCTACCACGAAGTTTTTCGTTAATCTCTCAACGAATTGTTCCTCGGTCAAGCCGTTCAAGTCTTTTACCACACGGTTGTAATCGATAATGGTCAATTGGTTGGCCGGGAAGCAAACAGCCATGAAATAGTTATACTCCTCGTCTCCCTTATGACCCGGGTTTTGCTTGGCCTTCTCCGCTCCTACCAAAGCAGCGGCGGCGGAACGATGATGTCCGTCGGCAATATACAACGCAGGCATCTCCCCGAATAACTCCGTGATGCGAGCGATATCCTTATCCTCATCGATAATCCAGAACGTATGGCCGAAACCGTCTAATTTCGCCACGAAATTATATTCGGGCTCACGAGCCGTATATTTCATTACGATAGCGTCTAGCTCTGAGTTGTCGGGATAAGCGAAGAATACCGGCTCGATATTAGCGTTGTTGACACGTACGTGTTTCATGCGATCCTCCTCCTTGTCACGGCGGGTCAGCTCATGTTTCTTGATCGTGCCATTCATATAATCGGGAACATAAGCCCCGACTACCAACCCATATTGAGTCTTGCCATTCATGGTTTGGGCATAAACATAATAGCATTCTTTCTGATCCTGAACCAACCAACCTTTTTCCTGAAAATTATTGAAATTGGCGGCGGCCTTCAGGTAAACAGCCGGATCATGCTCATCCGTCCCTTCTGGGAAATCGATTTCCGGTTTAATGATATGGTAAAGGGATTTCTCGTTTCCTTCCGCTTCCACACGAGCTTCTTGCGAGTTCAATACGTCATAGGGGCGGGAAGCCACCTCCTCTATAAATTCTTTTGGCGGACGAACTCCCTTGAAAGGTTTTATTTTTGCCATGGTAATTAAATCTAATTGGTTTATGTATCAATGTAGAGACGGGGCGTGCCCCGTCTCTACAACCGGATATTCTTATTTATTAACCCGATACTTTTCATTGCCATTCACCAAGAAATCAACGATCTGCTTGGCGGCGGCGATACCAGCGTTGATATTAGCCTCGGCGGTCTGGGCACCCATCTTTTTCGGGGTGCTGAAATAACGACCGGCATATTTCTCGGCCAATTCCGCATGGATAGCGGGCATAATATCTGTCAAGTACTTGAAGTCCGGACGCTCTTCCAACATCTTAGCGAGGCCAGCCTCATCCATCACCTCCTTACGAGCCGTATTCACTACGATAGCTCCCTTCGGCATGGAATTCATCAACTCGAAATTGATAGAACCCTTCGTCTCGGCCGTAGCTGGAATATGCAAAGAGACGATTTGGCAAGCCTTAAACAAATCGGCTGTAGAAGCTACAGCCTTCACACCATCGGCCTCAATCACGGAAGCCGGACAGAACGCGTCGTAAGCGTAAACCTCCATACCGAAGCCTTTAGCGATACGAGCCACGTTACGGCCCACGTTTCCATAAGCCAAGATACCCAATTTCTTTCCTTTCAACTCTGTTCCGGAAGTTCCGTTATAGAAATTACGAACCCCGTACACCAACATACCGAATACCAACTCGGCGACAGCGTTAGAGTTTTGTCCCGGCGTATTCATCACGCATACCTTATGGGCAGTAGCCGCATCCAAGTCCACGTTATCATACCCCGCACCGGCACGAACCACGATCTTCAGGTTCTTAGCGGCATCCAATACCTCAGCGTCCACCTTATCGCTACGGATAATCACGGCATCGGCATCCTTAACCGCATCCAGCAATTGCGCCTTCTCTGTATATTTCTCCAAAAGAGCCAGTTCCATACCAGCGCCTTCCACTACCTCTCGGATGCCTTTCACAGCGACAGCGGCGAAAGGTTTCTCTGTAGCAACTAATATCTTTGCCATGTCTGAATCCTCCTTGATTAATGTTGTTTCTCGAACTCTTTCATGCAAGCAACCAAAGCCTCCACGCTGCTCTTCGGCATCGCGTTATAAAGAGAGGCACGGAAACCACCTACAGAACGGTGTCCCTTGATACCTACCATACCAGCGGCAGTAGCATATTTACTGAACTCGTCCTCCAACTCCTTATACTCATCATTCATCACGAAACAAACATTCATGATCGAACGATCTTCCTCCGCTACCGTACCACGGAACAACTTATTGCGATCGATCTCATCGTATAAGATCGCCGCGTTCTCAAGATCCTTCTTCTCCATAGCGGCGATACCACCTTGTTCCTTATACCATTTCAAGGTCTGTAAAGCCGCGTAAATAGGCAATACAGGAGGTGTATTGAACATGGAATCCTTTTTAATATGGGTAGCGTAGTTCAACATGGTCGGGATCGGACGGTCTACATGCCCTAAAGCGTCCACACGAACGATAGCCAAAGTCACGCCGGCAGGAGCCAAGTTCTTTTGAGCACCCGCATAGATAATATCATATTTGGAAATATCGATCGGACGAGAGAAAATATCGGAAGACATATCGCAAACCAAACGTTGCTTCACATCCGGATCCTTACGCATCTCTGTTCCGTAAATCGTATTATTAGAAGTAAAATGGAAATAATCCGAGTCATCAGCGATCGCATAACCCTTCGGGATGTAAGTATAGTTCTTGTCTTTGGAAGAAGCGACAACATCTACCTCCCCAAACAACTTAGCTTCCTTGATAGCGTTCGAAGCCCATGTGCCGGTATCCAAATAAGAGGCTTTCTTATTCAACAGATTGTAAGGAACCATACAGAACTGCATGCTGGCGCCACCGCCCATGAATACAACCTCATAGCCTGCCGGAACATCCAGTAATTCCTTGATCAACGCACGTGCCTCGTCGTTTACGGCTACAAACTCCTTACTTCTATGAGAGATCTCAAGAAGTGATAACCCCATACCCGCAAAATTTTCTACCGCAGCGGCTGTATTCTTAATTGTATACTCGCTCAAGATAGAAGGACCTGCATAAAAATTGTGCTTCTTCATACCAATGTCTTTTTAGAATGTTATTATAAATAAAGTAAGTATTTTTTCAAAAACAGGCGGCTAATGTAACTATTTTTTCTCATTTGCCGACACTTTTCGAGCATTTTTTAATTTACAATCAGAATATGTCAATTAAAAACGATCTCCCCAAAGGCGCCTCATTTGCTCAATTAGTTTGTGCTCGGCCGGATTTTCCTGTCCTTTCCACAAACGTTCGCCCAAAATTTCCTTCGGAAGATACTCCTGCTTTACAAAATGATTTTCGTAGTCGTGCGCATATTTATATTCCTTGCCATACTCCAATTCAGCCATTAATTTGGTAGGCGCGTTGCGTAGATGAAGCGGTACGGGTAAATTCCCAGTCCGGTTAACAAGTGCCAAAGCGTCGTTGATCGCCATATAGGCCGAATTACTTTTCGGGCTGCAAGCCAGATAAACGGTCGTCTCGGCCAGGATGATCCGGCCCTCCGGCCAGCCGATCTTCTTCAAGGCATCGAAACATGCGTTCGCCAGCAAAAGCGCATTCGGATTCGCCAATCCGATATCCTCAGAAGCGGAGGTCACCAACCGCCGTGCGATAAACTCAGGGTCTTCTCCCCCGGCCACCATACGGGCGAGCCAGTAAATGGCGCCATCGGGATCGCTACCCCGGATCGACTTGATAAAAGCGGAGATTATATCGTAATGCATCTCCCCTCCCTTATCATACGCCGCAGGGTTCTCCTGCAACCTCTCCACTACCTTCTCATCCAGAATCTCAATATCGTCACTCTCCTCGGCAGACACCACCAGTTCCAGAATATTCAGCAACTTCCGAGCGTCTCCTCCCGAGTAACGTAACATGGCATCCGTTTCCGTCAGCCTTATGTTTTTATCCTTCAGAACGACATCCTCGGCGATCGCCTTATGCAATAGCGTAAGCAAGTCATTCTTGTCCAGCGATTTCAACACGTACACCTGACAACGGGATAACAAAGGACGGATTACCTCGAACGAGGGATTCTCCGTGGTTGCCCCAATCAGCGTCACCACGCCCGTCTCTACGGCGTTCAGCAATGAGTCTTGCTGCGACTTACTGAACCGGTGTATCTCATCAATAAACAATATCGGTGATACCGTATTGAAGAAGCGGTTGCTCTTGGCCTTCTCTATCACCTCCCGCACGTCCTTCACTCCCGAACTGATCGCGCTTAACGTATAAAAAGGCGCATCCAACTTATTCGCTATGATCTGCGCTAAGGTAGTCTTCCCTACTCCCGGCGGCCCCCACAATATAAAAGAGGGAACCCGTCCCGCATCAATCATCTTCCTCAACACGGCTCCCTGGCCTACCAGGTGCTTCTGTCCGATATAATCATCCAACGTCTTCGGACGTAATCTCTCTGCTAATGGTTGACTCATCATGGAAGCAAAAGTCGGACATTTTATTTACTTTTCAAAGGATAAGTCAAGAAATTTATCGTATAAAAAGAATGTTAAACAACAGGAAATAGTGACATAATGAAAGAGTAATCATCACAAACACACTTTTACCCATATAATATACTAACATTATGACAATAAAAATTTAACATTCCCTTAGTTCCCTATCCTTTTTATCCCATACTTTTAGCGATATCTTCTTAACACATTATACCTTCTTTCTTGAAGCATTAAATATCTATCAACTGGTGCATGATCGTCCAACAGTTGGTGCATGATCATGCAACGACTGTTAGATGATCATGCACCAATTGTTAGATGATCTATATTTCCATATAAAACCAATAAGCCTTCCAAGGAAATGGGATAAGGGAAGCTATCAAAACATGTAAGATATATAACAAAAAAAGATGCCCCTCCATAATCGGAGAGGCACCCTATACATTATATTATATATGTTAGATTAGCGAGTTCCGCCAGCCCACCATACAGGCTCTGAATATACGTATTGACCGTCGCCATAAGCGGCTTTTACTTCCGGATTTGATACCACGTCACTATTACCATAAGGCATACGAAGAGGGAATTTTTTCGTATTCGCCAATGTCACGAAATTCTCTCCTAATCCTTTCATTCTACGGATATCATTAAAAGTCTCGGTAGCCTCTCCCGATGCCCCCCACAAAGCCAGATATTTCTGGATCATGGTCTCTTTCAAAGGATTTACAGCAAACAGCGGTTTAACTTGGTTATCGAAATATGTATTGGCCGTCTCCTCTGTCATTTTTTCTGAATTCACGACCATTTTGCTACCCATATAAGTGATAGCAGAAGAGACACTTCTTTCAGCATTTGCGATTCCGGCAGCTACCGCCTCTTTCAACGCTTTCTCGGCGTCAGACGTACGGTTTAAGCGACATAACGCCTCAGCTTGCAAGAATTTCAACTCATGATAACTCATCAACATCGTAGGAGCCGTGTTTGAATATACAAAGGCGGAAACACCATATTTCTGCATATTCTGCTCAGGAGTACCATTCGGGGCCGGAACTAAGTTCTTATCAGCAGAGCCTGTAACCTGTACGCGTTTCTTGTCAGCCGTAGTAGGAGAAAGCATCACTCTTTCCAATCGAGGATCTTTACGCTCAATCAACTTGTCCGTCAAGCTCTGGCTATTGGCAAAACCAGCGCGAGAATCGAAGTAACCAAAGAATGGGTTGATATTATTCGCATCATAGACAGCGTATGCAGCCTCGTCATCCGCAGAAGTAAAAGATTTTGATACATAGTCCAAAACCTTATTCAAATCAGCTTGCTTATCCGTGGAACGATTGATCAGACGCATCGTATAACGAGCCTTCAAACCATAAGCGAATTTAATCCATTTCTCGGCATCTCCATTATACAAATAATCATACGTACCAACCGGTGAACGATCAGACTGATTCAAATCCTCGATCGCCTTGTCCAAGGAGGCCATTATAGAGACATAAATCTCCTCTTGCTTATCTATTTTAGGATTCATATTCACCGGTGAGCCATTCTCATCCAATAAAGAAGCTTCACTATAAGGTGTATCTCCAAATATATCCGCCAATAGAGCGCCATTGTAAGCTTCCATGACCTCAGCGATACCTCTCGTCACTAAATTTCCCTCATCACGCTTACCTTCTTGACATTGACCGATAATAACACGAGCGTTCTTCAAGCTTGTATAAACATTTCCCCACGTATTCTCAAACGTAGAAGAGGCAGAAGGCTCATTCAAACGAATTTCCGCGTTATATAACTGGTTTTCGATACCCACTTCATATTCCACGTAGGAAGATGAATAGGTATTGAAGTCTCCGCTAACGTTGGAAAATGCAGTAGAAGTAATCAAGTCGGCCAAGATAAATTTGCCATCCACGCTATTTGTATGGCTCGTATCTTGGTTAATCCGATCCATTACATCCTCGGAACATCCAGCCAATGCCAAGGATACGGCCGACATAACAGCCAACCCTTTAAATGATTTTATTATTGTATTCATATATATCTGTCTTCTTTATAAATTAGAAATTTACGTTGACACCAAAACCGTAGCTAGATGTACCCGGTAAGGAGAAACGCTCGAAAGCGCCAGCCATATTGTTATTTCCTTGAGTAGCCTCCGGATCGAAGCCTTTTATCTCAGACCATACAATGATATTACGGGCGAAAACATTCACGTTTACATTCAAGTTATCTTTCTTATATACAGGATATGACAATGAAAGTTCACGCAATTTCAAGAACGAGTTGTCATAGACATAGGCTTCGTCAATGCCCCTCACGCTTTTGAAATACTCCTCTGCATCTGATCCTTTCACTCCACCCGTATAGGGAACATAGATAGGTTTACCATCCGCATCTACGCCCTTCTGTTCAACAGCAGCATAGTCAAAATGATATTTATCACTCTTACGAACCTCTCCAGATAACTTACTTGTACCGTAGAAGTTTGTCTCACCAGCCGTACCACTATACATTTGTCCACCTTGCTTCCAGTCAAATACAGCAGCCAAACGGAATTTATACAACTCGATATTCGTATTGAAACCCAAACGGAAATCAGGAGAAACCTTACCGATTACTTGGGTCTCACCAGCCTCTGGTATACCTTTTTCGTTTACTACAATTCGTCCTTCGCCATCACGTTTGTAACCAACACCATAGATTACCGGGAATTTATCGCCGATACCTGCACGTACTTGAGGAGTCACGAAACCACCCAACATAATGCTCTCTACGCCCGGAGCCAACTCGTCTACATAATTGTCGATCTTTGAGAAGTTAAAAGCGAAGTCCAGCTTGAAATTCTTCGTATCAACCGGAGAGATACCTAATGTAATCTCATGTACGTTTGAGTGCATCTTTCCACCATTCATCATCATACTGGAAGCACCTGTGGAGCCAGCCAAAGGCACCTCGAAGATTTGGTCTTTCACGTTCTGACGAGAATACGTATAATTCAATGAAACTAAACCATTCAAGAAAGTCAAGTCAGTACCAAGCTCATAAGACTTCGTGTTCTGAGGCTTCAAGTTCGGATCATAAACCACGAAATAAGGAATATACGCCATATTTCCATTAATCGGATACATAATAGGTGTTCCCTGGAAGAAACCACCACCATAACCTGGCGTATAATAATAAGACGGCACATATTCTCCTGCCATACCTACCTCTGCGTAAGAGCCACGGATCTTACCAAATGTCAAGATATCATTCTTCAAGGCTTCCACTTCCGTGAATACCCATCCAAGGGATACGGAAGGATAAAAGAACGAACGGTTATCTCTCGGCATAGAAGACACGATATCGTTACGTCCCGTAACATTCAAATAAAGCATATTCTTCCAAGCCAAAGATAAGCTAGCGAAGTTACCTACCGTACGTTTTCTCTTATACTCATGAGAGCTGTTAAATACAGAAGCGTTGTTCAAATGGTTCCAGCCCGGGAAGTTGAAGCTATATCCCACGGCTTGAGTATTACTGATTCGCTTATCTACAAGCTCATTACCCAACAAAGCATCGAATACGAAGTCCTCATTGATATTCCAGTTATACGTAAACGTCAACAATGAGTTCATCTCATTTACCGTAAAACCGTATTCGCTAGCATAACCATTCGTATAACCAGTTGTACCGTAGCCGTAAATATCAGAGTAATTGGTCGTATAAGCGTCATCACCAATTTGGTATTTCACATCCAATTTATGATTGTCCGTACCAAATTTAGTAGAATACTTCAAGAACGCATTCCCGAAGAAACGTTGAGATCTCTCCGTAAAGCTATTATTGTCGCACGCCCAGTTTCCATCATCGATCCAGTTCTCACGGAACGTATTCTGAGTATAAGGATCACCTTCGATATGGGAAGGTATGCCCGCCATAGTATAACTGATAGGAGCCGTATAAACCGTAGCGGTAACACCGTCATTAGCGGTTCCTTGCTTCTTGATCTTTGATGTCACGAAGTTTCCGTTAAAACCAGTCGTCCAGTTATCATGCAATTGTGCCTCACCCGACAGCTTCACGTTATAACGATCCATTCCCGTAGAACGAACGATACCATCAGAAGTCGTATTACCCAAAGAGAATGAATAGTTTCCTTTATCGAAAGACTGAGCTACATTTACAGAGTTACTCCAAGTAACGCCAGTCTGGAAGAAATCTTTCGCATTATTATAAGCTTGGGGAGTAGCCCATGGATCCAATCCTGCCGCAGCACGCTGAGGCACATAGTATTGTCCATTATGCAATCCACCTTTCGTATATTCATTTTGTACATTACCGCCATATACAGGATCATTCGCCAAGTCAGAGATAGACGGTCCCCAGCTAAATCCCGAATATGGGTTATAAGCACCTTCATTACCTTGTCCATATTCAGTTTGTAACTCAGGTAATGTAGAAACCTTATCAAACGCAAGATTCGTGTTGAATGAGATCTGAGGTTTTCCTTTACGAGCACCTTTTCCGCTCTTTGTAGTAATAACGATCACACCATTAGAAGCACGCATACCATACAACGCAGAAGCAGCTTGTCCTTTCAAGATGTTGATACTCTCGATATCGTTCGGATCTAAGTCTACGGCACGGTTCGCATAGTCAGCTCCACTAACACTACCATTATTCATCGTATCCGTATTAACATCCGCCGTAGAAGCGATCGGCATACCATCGATCACATACAAAGGAGAGTTATCCCCTGTAAATGAACGGGCTCCACGGATCATGATCTTGGAAGATGCGCCTGGCATACCCGATGAGGAAGCGATATCGATACCGGATACTTTACCTTGCAAAGCCCCAGACAAACTAGTGTTAGCACCTTGTGTTAACTCATCCGATTTTACATCTTGCACGGCATAACCTAAAGCTTTCTTTTCCTTTGAGATACCCATAGCCGTAACCACGACCTCATCCAAGTTTTGGGTATCAGACATCAATGTTACATTTACATTGGGAGACACAACTACCTCCTTGGATTTCATACCGATGTATGAAATAACTAATTGCTTACCATCACTAGGAACATCCAAAGTAAAATTACCGTCAAAATCCGTAACTGTTCCCACAGTCGTTCCTTTTACGATAATGGACGCACCGATCACCGGCTCACCATCTTCTCCGACTACCTTACCGGTAACCTTCGAGGTCTGTGCCGAAACTACTCCTACGCTCATCGCAAGAAATAGTAGCACAGAAGTCAACTTTTTCTTCATAGACACATTCTTTTTATTTAAACTAAACTAGAAATTCAATTAAGCTTTCGTGGACTATAGTTCATACAGAACTACCAATTTTCAATATTTTATTTAGTGTAGTCATATGAAAAAAAAATTATCATATAAGTTTAGATCTATTAAAATTCTGTAATAAATATATTGGATTTGAGAGATATTGTTTATCAGCCATATTGGGAGGATAAGAAAAGCCAGCCGTTTTTCACAAATATCTACATAAAATAAAGTTGTAAATATTTTTAGTGATAAGCTATATGCTATAAAATATCCAGAATAAGTTGATATCAAGTCCAATATCATGCCTATAAAGAGTAAGCTCACTATTTGTTACGATAAAATTAAGATAAAAATAATTTTTTTATTTGTCAAAAAGAAACTATCGGCAGTGATAACTCATTGATTTGTGATACGATCATGTTACCTGAGTCGATTTAGACAGTGGTTATATTGCAAATTGACAGATTTAACAATTAAGAAAACAAAGGAAATATATCACAATAATAATAATTTGTTGTTTTTTTCAAGTATAATTTATAGTTTTGCAACCGTTTTTCATTTAATAGGTATGTCGTAAAACATAAAATGGAGTAGTTCTGTATGAACTTAGTTAATCAACCATTAAAATGCAGAGAAAACATTTTTAAGTATATAGTTAATAAATAAGTGTGTTTATGAAGAAAAAGTTGACTTCTGTGCTACTATTTCTTGCATTGAGTGCAGGTGTGGTTTCAGCACAGACCTCGAAGGTTACCGGTAAGGTAATTGGGGAAGATGGAGAGCCGGTGATCGGTGCCTCTATTATCGTAAAAGGGACAACCGTGGGAACAGTCACGGATTTTGATGGAAACTTTGAACTAGAAGTACCTGCGAATGGTAAACAATTGGTTATTTCATACATCGGTATGAAATCTCAAGAAGTTGCGGCCACTTCTAATGTAAATGTAAAACTATTAGCCGATACCCAGAACTTGGATGAGGTCGTGGTTACGGCTATGGGTATCTCAAAGGAAAAGAAAGCTTTAGGTTATGCGGTTCAAGATGTGAAAGCGGATGAGTTGACGAAAGGAGCTAATACTAGTTTGTCTGGCGCATTACAAGGTAAGGTTTCTGGAGTGGAGATCTCTCCTTCTTCCGGTATGCCGGGTGCCTCTTCTAAGATCACGATTCGTGGTTCCAGATCTTTTACAGGGGATAATACTCCTTTGTATGTGATTGACGGTATGCCTGTCGCTTCAACGGCTGATGTGGACACCGGTAGTTCTGTTTCCGGTACGGACTTTGCATCTCGTGCGGTGGATATCGATCCAAACGATATTGAAAGCATTAATATATTAAAGGGACAGGCCGCATCTGCCTTGTATGGTATGCGTGCAACAAATGGAGTAATTGTCATTACGACCAAAAGTGGAAAGGGAGCCCGTAAAGGAAAACCTCAGGTCGCTTTTAATACCAGCTTATCTTTTGATAAGGTTTCAACGATGCCTGAATACCAAAAAGTGTATGCGCAGGGTACAAATGGCAAGTATAGCCCGTATGCTTCAACTTCTTGGGGACCACTAATCAGCGAATTGCCTAACGATCCGACTTATGGAGGAAATACGGATAATGAGTTTACCAAGCAATATGGTAAGCATGAAGGTATGTATTATGTACCTCAGCGGGCCGCTGCGGGATTAGACCCTTGGGCTCAACCACAAGCTTACGACAATATCAAGGATTTCTTCAACGTGGGTACGACATGGAGTAACTCCGTGAATGTAGCTCAAGCTTTTGATAAAGGTAACTATTCCTTCTCGATCGGTAATACTACGCAAGATGGTATTATTCCAAATACAGGCATGGACCGATACAACGCAAAAATGAGTGCCGAAGCTCAATTACACAAGAACTGGTCTACTGGATTTACCGGTACCTATGTAAATTCGAAGATCAGCAAGCAGTCTAGTGCCAATAATGGAATCTTAGCTACTGTTTACGGAGCTCCTTCTAGCTACGATTTAGCCGGTATCCCAAGTCATGTTGAGGGTGACCCGTATACACAAAATACATTCCGTAGCACATCAGGTTTTGACGGAGCTTATTGGGCGGTAGATAACAACGAGTTCTTGGAACGTTCACAACGTTTCTTTGGAAATACTTATTTGAAATATTCTACGAAGTTCAATACCGATAATCACAAATTGGATGTCAAGTATCAATTGGGTGTGGACTCTTATACGACTAATTATACGGATTCTTGGGGTTATGGACATGCAAATGGTTATGGAGAGATTGATCACTATGGATATTCAATCACGGAGTTGAACTCTTTGTTGACCGCTGCATATACTTGGAATATCAATGAAGATTGGTTGTTCGATGCCCTTGTTGGTAATGAATTGGTAGAGAATCAGCGGAAATTTTACGAGTCTTATTGGAGCGAACTATAACTTCCCGGGTTGGAATCATATAGATAATGCTACAACTATGGTAGCATCCGAGTCATTACGCCGGAAACGCACAGTTGGTAACTTTGCTAGCATTTCATTGTCTTACGCTAACATGGTTTACTTCAACGCAACTGTTCGTAACGATATCGTATCTAATATGCCTCGTAACAACCGCTCATTCACTTATCCATCTGTTTCCTTGGGCTGGATTTTCACAGAATTAGAACCATTGAAGAATAATGTCTTGACTTATGGTAAATTACGTGCTTCTTACGCCGAAGTAGGACAGGCTGGAGATTATTATGATTCTTATTATACTACACCTGTTTACGGTGGTGGTTTTTATGGTTCTACGCCTATACAATATCCTATGAGTGGAATTACGGCGTTCACTCCATATGCTCGTGTGTATGATCCGAATTTGAAACCTCAGAACACGAAGTCTTATGAGTTAGGTGTGGATTTGACCTTCTTGAATGGTCTTTTCTCATTGAACTATACCTTCTCTCGGCAGAATGTGAAGGATCAGATATTTGAGGTTCCTTTGGCTGGTTCTACAGGCTCTGCAGAATTAGTAACCAATGGTGGCGCTATCCATACGAACGCTCATGAGATTACTTTGGGAATCAATCCGATCAATACGAAGAATTTTAAATGGGATATGGCATTTAACTTCTCTAAGATCGATAACTACGTAGATGAGCTGGCTCCGGGTGTAGAGAGTATTTTCTTGGGAGGTTTCGTTGATCCGCAGGTACGTGCGAATATTGGCGATAAATTCCCTGTAATCTATGGTACGACTTTCTTGCGTAATGACAACGGTGATATTGTCGTAGACGAAGATGGCTTGCCTCAGATCGGTAGTGAGGGTGTGATCGGTAAGGTTTCCCCGGATTTCCTCTTGGGTTTTAATACTAATTTTGAGATTTACAAATTCCGTATCGGCGCTACGTTCGATTGGAAATGTGGTGGACAGATGTATAGCGGTACATTGAACACGTTGAACTATTATGGTACAAGTATGGAGTCTGTTGAAAGTCGTACGGCCGAGACTTTCCGTTTTAGTCATCCGGCTGTAAAGCAGTTGGAAGATGGTTCCTATGTAGCTAATGACATAGATATCAAAGGCGAAGACGCTTTATCATATTATGACCGCATGACGCTTATTTCCGAAGCTGGTATCTATGACAGTGGTTTCTTGAAACTACGTGAGTTGTCCGTTAGTTATCCGGTATGGGATAAGAATGGAATCAACGTGAACTTAAATGTTTTTGCCAGAAATATCATTCTTTGGTCTGAGTTGAAAGGTTTGGATCCTGAGGCTTCTCAAGGTAATAATAATATGGGCGGTGGCTTCGAGCGCTTTTCTATGCCGGGTGCTTCGAGCTATGGCTTCGGTTTAAATGTGAAATTCTAATAAAGGAAACAAAAGATGAAACTTCAAAATATCTCAAAAAAATTATTGACGGGAGTTGTTTTCACCGCAGCCTTGGTCTCTTGCTCTGAGGATAAGATGGATGAGATCAACAAAGATCATAATCATACCACAGCAGTTCCCGCAAAGATGATCCTTACGGATGTCATGACTTCGACTGCGTTTAGCGTGGTTAGCGGCGATTTCAATTTATATGGTGGTATGTATGTGGAACATGAGACAGGTTCGCATAATCAATTCTACTATGCGGAAACCCGTTCTTCTTGTACATCGGCTTCTACCTTTAATAACTCATGGGGGGGAACCTATTCGACACTGAAAGATGCTTTGATCTCTGTCAAAGTCGCAGAAGAAGAGCAGAACTTCATAACAAAAGGCATTGCGGAACTTTTCGTGGCTTACAATTTGGCGATCTTGACAGATATGTATGGTGATACACCTTGGAAAGAGGCTTGTGACTATACAGTATCTATGACTCCCGCTATCGATAAACAAGAGGAGATTTATAAGGATATCATGGCCTATGTGGATGCCGCAATTGAAGATCTTCAGAAATCAGATCTGACGAGCCTGTCTAATCAAGATTTGATTTATAAAGGTGACGCTTCGGCTTGGCTAAAGACAGCTTATGGCTTGAAGGCTCGTTATACGATGCGCTTGATGGGACGTAGCGCTGATGTTAAGGGCGATATGGAAAAGGTGTTGGATTATATTTCCAAGTCGTACACCTCGGCAGCCGAGCAATGTAGCTATGCTATGTATGGTGTGGGTGTTAATATCAACCCATTTTTCGGAGTATTCTATTCTCGTTTAGGTGAAGTAGCCAGCCGAAGTATGTTTGATAAATTGAATGAGCGTAATGATCCGCGTATCAGACGTTGCTATGTGGAGGCTAACAGCCAAACGATGATTGCTTCTAAGGATGATCCATTATTGAATCTTGCTCATAATGGTGATTTAGTGCAAAGTCAGTTAGAATATACTGTTTCCATGTTCTGTGCAGCTCAAACCGCTCCGACTCACATCTTAAGTTATCATGAGGTATTGTTCTTAAAGGCAGAGGCTTTGTGTCGTTTAAATCGTAAGGATGAGGCAAAAGCAGTGTTGAAAGAGGCTGTTGTCGCAGGTATGGCTAATATGGAGGTTAATATCAAGTCTGCCCTCGCTTCTGATTATTGGGGAGGTTTCTTGAATGTAACAAACGAGGTGACACCGGAGGAGGCCGCTTCTTACTTTGATGAGAATGTCGCTCCCTTATTCGATGCTAATCCTTTGAAAGAGACGATGATTCAGAAATATATTTCTTTCTGGAACGCGGATGGAGAGTCTACCGAGTGCTATAATGACGTACGTCGTTTGAAGAGCTTGGGTGAGGATATTTATGGCTTGCAAAATCCGGGTAAGTTCCCGTTAAGATGTCCGTATGGTAACGATGATACTACGACTAATCCTAATATACAAGCTGCTTATGGTGATGGTCAGTATGTGTTTACCGAAAACGTATGGTGGGCTGGCGGAACTCGCTAATCAAGATATAAAAGCATAACGAGTGACAACATTCAAAAAAGGGGAAGAATATCTTAATGATATTTTTCTCCTTTCTTATAAATCCACATTCTAGCCGAACTTCAATCGTGTCTCAATCTTCTCAAGATCGCGGACAATCGTCATATCCATGATATTGCTATAGATCTCGGTAGTACGAACACTTTTATGCCCTAACAACTTTTGTACCGTAGTTATATTCGCTCCATTATATAATAATAAGGTAGCATTTGTATGCCGAGCCGTATGAAAAGATACCTTCTTATCAATACTTGCCAATTGGCTGATTCGGCGTAATTGCTTATTCACGTTTGAATTAGAGGATAAGGGAACACCAAACAGGGTTCTCGGCGCATTCTTATATCGCTCATAGATAGGTAAAGATTTACCCTCGAACAAGAGAAATAGCGGCAAACGGACACTCACGTCTGTCTTCACCGATGAATAAACCAGCCAAACCTTATCATCAATAATCAAAAAGTTCTCTTTCGTTATACTTACTATGTCTGAGAAACGTAATCCCGTGTAGCAACTAAATAAAAACATATCCAGACACCGGCGCAATGTACGCTGCCCATCCAGCTTTAAGTTTTCCAAACGACCTAACTCCTCAGGCGTTAAATGAGTACGCTTACTCTCTTGATATTTAATCTTATATTTCCGAAATGGATATTTGTGCAACTCGAACAACTCCTTATTAATCGCCAAGTTGATATATCGTTTCAAATGCTTCATATGTTTAGCGATCGTATTTCGATGATACTCCTGCTTCAATAAAAAATATTCAAAATCGCATAAGAAATTGAAATTAATATCCTTAAACAGAACGTCCTTCTTGTATAAGGATAGAACATGCAAAGTGGACAAATGGTTTTTTAACGTCGATTCTTTTAAATTACTATGTAAAATCTCCTCACGCATGAAAACAAGAAAAGAGGAAGACGTAGATATCGAAGAGGTCTCCTCACGCAGATCCTTCAACGAAAAACCGTTATTCGCTTGTCTCTTCTCCAGCTCATCTCTCTCCAACTCCATAACATAGTTCTGAAGATACAGGTTTAACGCATCCATATTCGGATGATTCTTTATGGAACGTCTCTTGTTGTCCCATTGACAAGGTTTCACATAAACCTTCGTTGAAAAATACCTCTTTTGCCTATTCAAATAGGCCTCTACTTGAATCAAAGCTTTTCCTTCCGCATTCAATTGCTTTTTTCGATTAAACACTAAGTTGTAAATTACTTTTTCCATGATACATTTATATATTATCTGATTGTAAACACGAAGGAACAATAATAAGTTCTTTGTAGCACAATCTACAAACTAAAAGTTTGTTATCACGGATTACCAACTAATAAAAAACCATATATCAAAGTAAATAAAAAGGGCCTGCCAAATACATGGCAGGCCTCTCCTACTTTTCAAGATATTAAATCATATCAATAATCTTCACCTTCCCAACCTGTTTTACGGAATCCTTTAACCGTCATCGACTTTCCATTTTGAGTCAAGGTAAATTCAATGGCATCCACTTTTGTATTGGCTTGAGTAGTATAACCATCCACAATTACTTTACCAGAGATATTGAAGGTTACAGTAGAATTTATACCATCATCCGCATGGAGCAGATTAGCGATACCATCCCCATCAAAAGATTTAGAAGCTACATCGCAATGAATCTTGCCACGTACTCCCCAGTCGTTTGTGGCAACACTCATTTTTATCCACATCTTATCCGTGGCATCATCAGTCGTATTGTAAGTATTGCAGGTCACACCTTCCGCCAAGACACCACCATCCTCACCTGTAACATTAACTACCCATTCGCCACATAAAGGATAAATGGCCGTGTATTCTATCTCGTAATCACCATAGGTCTCACAAGAAGAAAAGGTGACCAACGCCAATAAGATAACCAGTAATTTATTTATCTGTTTCATATTCAAAAAGCTTTTCTGATTAATATACATTTATAACACCCATTTATTTATGCCACCATTGTTTTTCCGCTAACGGAACTACCGCCGGAGTATTAGGGTTATAGTCTGAAGATGACTTCGGATACAATAAACGACGAGGATATTCACCCGGAGCCAACGCAGAACCAATGCAAGGAGTCAACTGCCCCCAAATATATCCTTCCTCATCCACATGCTTTGTCCCTAAAACAGGAATACCGGTACGATTGATATCAAACCATGCGTCCCATGCTTGACAACGAGTGGAAGCGATCCACTTCTGGGTCAAAATAGAGGTAAGCATTGAATTTTGGTCCGTACTATCGAAAGCATAAGGAGCACCTTCCGAAATAAACTCGGCAGCAGAATATCCCCAACGTTCAAACGCATAGTTCACACCTTGTTCATAAGCCACTTTCGCTTTAGCCACATCATTCAAACGAGCGTAAGCTTCCGCTTGCAGGAACGCTACCTCAGCAGCAGACATAAAATAAACAGGATCCGTAGGACCTAGCTTAGCCACAGAGATCATACGAGTTGTTACCGCTACCGAGTTTGGGCGGTCACCATACTTCAAAGCTGTTGTCTCGCCGGAGCCATCCGTATTAGGTGAATAAAAATCATTTAAACGAGGATCCTCATATTTTTTCAAATAATCGCAAACCGTAGCGCACGCACGAATATTTACAGTTGAATTCAATTTACGACGGTCATTCTCATACAATGGATTTGATTTATTTTCCAAATCTTGAAAACAGTCCATCTTAGCGTCTACACTCAGCAAATCTCCTTCGTCGAGCAATGCCTTGATAGCAGCTTTATTCGTATCGAAATCACGCATCAACAATTTTAGCTTTAAACTCTTCGCAAATTGAATCCACTTATTCACGTCACCAGCGAACACCAAGTCTTGTTTTGTAACCGAAGGCAAACCACCTGCGGTAGCCTCCGCCTTTTTAGCGATAATCTCATCCAACATCGCTAATAATCCCGGATAAACCACAGTCTTACTGTCATCATACTTTGGTGTAGTATTCTCATTTCCAAGGATAGCTTCTGTAAAAGGAATAGAGCCATAAGAGTCCACTAGGATATGATACATAAAGGCAGTCATAGTCTTACCCATTACCCAATAATTCCATTCTTGAGCCGATTCAGAGCTTTTGATAACCAAATCCAAGTCTGGCAGTGCTATTGAATAAGGTATAGACCACAAACGAGAATCGGATGCGTTAGTTATCGTATAGTTAACCAATGTATTATACTGGTTGGATGTATGTCCCTGCGTACATTGCTGAGACCACATGCTACCATATAATTCGTAAGTACCACCTACAATACTTGCTACTCCTGCGATACCAGAAGGAAGCAAAGTAGAAGAAGAGGCTTCCGTTGGATATTCCGGATTCTGGTTAATATCCAAATAATCGGAACAAGCTGTAGTCGCCATCAACAAGCAGCTAACCAGTCCTGTATATATTAAATTGTTTCTTTTCATACTATCTTTACTTTTTAAAGTTACTTATTATAATACGACTTTAATACCACCACCAAACGTACGGTTTGTCGGAGCCGCACCAAATTCACCAATTTCAGACAAGATGTCATTACCATAATTCGTACCTTCCGGATCTACGTAGTTGTTCTTTTTCGGGGTCCACATAAATAAATTACGTCCGATCAAACTAACTTGAACCATAGAGAATGGGGTTTGTTTCAACCATGCTTTCGGCAAAGAGTAAGAAAGTGTAATCTCTCTTAATTTCAAGTAATCTTTAGGTAAAATCCAATTTCTATACTGAGCGTAGTTGGAGGCGTTATTATAGTAGGTATTAACAGCGCTAGAAGCACCTCCCCAATGTACGATAGGTATATCATTCTCTACGTATTGACCATTTACGACTTTCACGGAATTAGGAACCACAAATGGTTCACGATTATTAAACACCGTATAAGTAGAGTTTCCGGCAAATGTAAGCAATTGAGAGGTATATGAATAGAACTCACCGCCATTACGCCAATCTAATACCGCTGATAAAGTAATCCCTTTCCATGTGAAATGCGTATTAAAGCCCATCAAGAAATTAGGAGTAGACGTTCCTACGATCTCTTTCTTGCTAGCATCAATTGTCGGCATACCGTTATTATCAACGATCACCTTACCATCATCGGTCGTGGCCAAAGCCGGAACCTTGAAAACGCCCAAAGGCTGACCTACTTCCGCAACGAAATCCACTTGATAGGAACTTGTCAATTTATACTCAGTTACATCATCCCATAACTCTTTCACCTCACTCCAGTTCTTACTGAAAGTAAAACCTAATCCCCACTCGAAATCTTTCGTACGAACAGGAATGCCATTCACTGCCAACTCGACACCTTGATTCGCAATCTTACCTACGTTGCGGGTCATAGACGTATAGCGAGACTCCGGAGCCAGACTAGCAGATATTATCTGATCTTTCGTACTCTTATTATAATAAGCAGCATCAATATCCAAGCGATTGTTAAACAGATGCGTTGTTAAACCGAACTCCCATTCTGTCGTGATCTCCGGACGAAGATCCATACTCGGCAAACGATTATACTCTGTCAAGCCTAATGTATTATTAATAGGTAAATATAAATCTCCAAAACCTAAACTGATTTGAGTCGGTGTAAAATAACTGCTAGTACGGTAAATCGGGGCATCGTTACCAGTCTGTCCCCAAGCTGCACGAACCTTCAAGAAATTCAGATAATCAGATTTCAAATCCTCAAACATATCCGTGATGATCAATGAAGTATTCACGCCACCATAGAAAAAGCTATTATTTCCTTGAGGTAAAGTAGATGACCAGTCGTTACGAATAGAAGCATTCACAAACCAGAAATTCTTGTAACCAAACTCACCTTGAGCGAACAAACCAACCAAACGGCGTCTATCAGAGTAAGTCGTAGTCATGGGCTTATCAACACCATTCGCTAGGTTAAACCATCCCGGTTGCTCCAAACCATACAGATAAGATTTCAAATAAGAACTCGTTTGTTGATTCAAGTTCCATCCAATCATACCATTCAAAGCGATATCCTCACCGATTTTATAATCCGCGTTTAAGAAAGCGGTCGCATCAATTTGCTCCACCTTGTCACGACGTTCCGTATAAGTACCGGGCTGCTGCTTCTTACCACCTAATTCACTCCAAGACCCTGAAGCGAAAGTCACTTTTTCATTCCATCTCTTTTGAGTAGCGTTCGTAAAGTCACCACCTAAACGTCCAACTGCCTTCAAACCTTTCATAATCTCAAAAGCAAGCTCGATCTTACCATAGACACGGTCGTCTTGATATTTATTACGATTATGATCTAACACCCAATATGGATTCTCCGCATAAGCTGTATAGAAGTTATCCGTATTAAAATAAGGATTCGTATAATCTTTCATTGAGCTAATATCTACATCCACGGCATGTTGCAAAATCTCAGAAAACATCGTTGCACCATCATCTCCTTGGCCAGCAGCAGCTTGTGTGATATCTTTACGGACATAGTTCAAGTTTAATTCCGCAGAAAAACGTTTATATTTCATATTACCTCTTAACGAGATTGTATTACGAGCATATGAATCAGCGTCACCCGGTAATACACCGTCAGACTTCACATTACCATAGGAGGCAACAAAACCAAGTTTATCATTACCCATACGAATCGAGACGTTATTATTCGTCTCAAAACCAGTTTCATAAAAATCACGAAGATTGTTCTTTACATACGAGAAAGGCTTAGAAAGCGGAGTTAATAAACCTTCTGAGCCGTCTGAGTAAGGTCCCCAGATATGATCACGACCATCCAAAACCGGTCCCCAAGAACCATTCTCCATAGGTCCGAAAGATCCCCATCCTTGTCCGAAACGATCTTGTGTTTGAGGAACACGCAATACGCTAGATCCCATAAATGAGCCATCGTACGTAACAGAAAGCTTCTCAGCCCCAGCCCGTTTTGTTGTCACCATGATAACACCATTAGCAGCCCGGCTACCATAAAGGGCAGTAGCGGAAGCACCCTTCAAGACTGTTACAGACTCAACATCCTCTGGGTTAATGTCATTAGCTTGGTTACCAAAATCCACGGAGTTAGAGAAAGAATCCTCACCTTGGAAATCATTCATAATAGGCACACCATCCACCACATACAAAGGTTGATTAGCACTGAAAGAACTGATACCACGCACGATTACTTTCTGAGAAGAGCCTGTAGCACCACCGCTAGTAATATTCAAACCCGCAACCTTACCAGTCAAGCCTGACATCACTGATCCAGACTTAGCGGCATTCAAATCTTCACTCTTCACAGTAGAGGCTGCATAGCCCAACGCCTTTTCCTGCTTTTTCATACCAATCGCAGTTACGACAACCTCCTCAAGATTCTGGGTACCAGACTGAAGGACTACCCTCAACACATCTTGTACCGGAACCTCACGAACAATCATGCCCACATAAGAAATTACCAGAGTCTTCGCGGAACTTGGTACATCCAAACTGAACGCACCATCAAAATCCGTTACTGTTCCTGTAGTAGTACCTTTGACTATTACAGACGCACCAATAATCGGTTCACTGTCTTCGGCGGAAATAACAGTTCCTGTTACTTTCCTCGTCTGAGCTGTGGCCAATCCAATGCCTAAAACTAGGCAAAGTAAAAGATAAGTCAACTTCTTCATAGACACACTCTTTTTTTGTTTAACTTACATATAATTAATTCGCAATAGATTTATAGCAACATGGAAATTAAGGTTCGGACAAATGCAAATGTAACAATAAATTTATTATAACAAATAAATAATTAAAAAATTTCAATAAAATAATAAGAAAAGATAAACGGGGTAGAAAATTTGGAGACTTTTTTAGCCCCTAATTTAAATATTATAATATATACACAAGAGATTACGGCTTACATCAAGTATAAAGAATTACATATTTAACACTTTGAGAGATAAAAATATACATAAAATAACAGCGAACGATTCCTGCGTACATCATGATTTTCAGACTATAACGAGGTTCCGCGAAAACTAAGTAATAATAAAAAATAACATATTGTTCATAGGTTCCGCGAAGACTCTGGTATTCTCTTATGTGGGAATGGTGGCGAAAGAAGTTCCTATCGAGCCTGTAATGAAAGTGGAGCTACAATCAGGGGCACAGAACCTAAGTGAAGTCGTTATTACAGCCATGGGTATCTCCAAAGAGAAAAAAGCTTTAGGTTATGCGGTACAAGATATAAAGTCTGATGAGTTAACGCAAGCGGCAAACTCCAGCCTATCGGGAGCCTTACAAGGAAAAGTCTCCGGATTAGAGATTAAACCATCTAGCGGTATGCCCGGTGCTTCTTCTCAGATAACGATTCGTGGAGCCCGTTCATTTACAGGGGATAACTCTCCTCTATATGTTGTAGATGGCATGCCTATTTCTTCTGCCGCAGACATGAGTACTTACGATAGCGTTAGCGGAGCAGATTATGCGAACCGAGCAGTCGATATCGATCCTAACGATATCGAGAGCATTAACATCCTGAAAGGACAAGCAGCTTCCGCCTTGTATGGTATCCGTGCCTCTAATGGTGTAATCGTTATTACAACAAAAAGTGGTAAAGGGGCAAAAAAAGGGAAACCACAAGTATCATTTTCTTCTAACTTGAGTTTTGACAAGATTTCCAGAAAACCTCATCTTCAGAATATATACGCTCAAGGTAGTAACGGTAAATTCAATCCTAACGCTTCAACTAGCTGGGGACCTAAAATCTCAGAATTACCCAATGATCCTACCTACGGAGGAAATACAGATAATACATACACCAAGCAATCGGGCAAACATGAAGGTATGTATTACGTTCCTCAACGTGCCAATGCAGGAATGGATCCATGGACTACTCCACAAATTTATGATAATATAGGAGAGTTCTTTGATTTAGGTACGACTTGGAACAATTCATTAAATGTCGCACAAGCATTGGATAGAGGCTCTTATTCCTTTTCTTTGGGTAGTACTACCCAAGATGGTATAGTCCCTACTACAGGTATGGATCGTTACAATGTAAAATTAACAGCGGAATCCCGATTGGAAGAGCATTGGACTACCGGTTTTTCCGGAAACTTCGTGAATTCAAAAATCCAAAAATCTACCGGAGCTAATGACGGTATCGTGGCGACCGTATATCCCGCACCCGCTCATTATGATTTAGCAGGTATACCATCCCATTATGCCAATAATTTATACCAACAAAATACGTATCGCGGTACAGGAGGATTCGACGCTGCCTATTGGTCTGTCAACAACAATGAATTTACAGAAAAGACCAATCGTTTCTTTGGTAACGCATATGTAAACTTCGGTACAAAATTCAATACCGAAAATCATAAGTTAGATGTAAAATATCAAATGGGTGTAGATGCTTATACTACCCATTATCAAGATATTTGGGGATATGGACATGCGAACGGAAAAGGACAGATAGAAAACTCGGGATGGACAACAACGACGTTCAACTCTCTATTAACCGCGACTTACGCATGGAAGATCTCCGAAGCTTGGGACTTTGATGCCTTACTGGGTAATGAGATCGTACAAGACAATAATAAATATTACTGGCAATATGGTGGTACATATAATTTCCCGGGATGGAATCACATCAATAACACCGTAACTAAAGATAATGAAGAAAAACAGAGCAGCCAACGTACAGTAGGTTTCTTTGGCAGTCTTTCTGCTTCGTATAAGAATATGTTATATTTAAATGTTACGGGCCGTAATGACTATGTATCTACAATGCCGGCAGGCAACCGCTCATTTTTCTACCCTTCCGTATCGGTAGGCTGGATATTGACAGAATTAGAACCTTTAAAGAACGAAATCGTAAATTACGCGAAAATCCGTGCTTCGTACGCTGAGGTTGGACAAGCCGGGAAATACTATCAGAACTACTATACGACTCCTTCTTTTGGTGGAGGATTTTATAGCGGGACACCTTTGATGTATCCTATCGATAGTCAAAATGCTTTCACAGAATATGGGATCGTGTATGACCCCAATTTGAAACCTCAAAATACTCGTTCTTATGAACTAGGAGCGGATTTTAGTTTCTTCAACAATTTGGTATCGATTAATTACACTTACTCTCGCCAAAATGTAAAAGATCAAATTTTCGAAGTACCATTAGCATCATCCACGGGATCAAGCAGTTTTATGACAAATGGAGGAAAGATTCACACGAACGCTCATGAGTTAACGGTGAATATCAATCCAATCCGTTTGAAGAATGTAGATTGGAATATCGGGATCAACTGGAGTAAGATAGATAATTACGTAGATGAATTGGCTCCCGGAGTAGAAAGTATCTTCTTAGGCGGATTTACGACTCCTCAAGTACGTGCGGGTATTGGTGATAAATTCCCAGTAATATACGGAGTCTCTTACGCAAGAGACGATAACGGTAACTTGATTGTCGACGAGGATGGAGTTCCCATGGCTGGTAAAGATGATGTAATCGGTAAAGTCTCTCCTGATTTCATCCTTGGTTTCAATACAAATTTACGTTTGTGGAAATTCAACATTAGCGCTGTATTCGACTGGAAGCAAGGAGGACAGATTTATTGTGGAACAAATGGTCTTCTTGACATGTATGGTGTAAGTAAAAACACTGAAAATCGGGAAGGATCATTCATTGTTGAAGGAGTTAAGGAAGACGGCTCCAAAAACACGACACCTATATCCGGAGCGAACGAGATGCAACATTATTATGAGACGATCAATAATATCAACGAATCTTCCGTATATAATAGCTCGTTTATTAAGTTAAGAGAATTAGCTGTTAGTTATCCTGTATTCCAGAAAAAATGGTTAGAAGTCAACTTGAATGTTTTCGCAAGAAATATCTTGGTTTGGTCCGAACTTGCTAACATAGACCCGGAATCCACTCAAGGAAACACGAATATGGCTGGTTCTTTTGAACGTTTCTCATTACCAACAACTTCTAGTTACGGTTTTGGTCTAAATGTTAAATTCTAAAATGATTACTCATATGAATAAATATAAGTTAACGCATGGATTATTGGCTCTGGCATTGCTGGCAGTTCCTATGATTTCTTGTACAGATAGCGTAATGGACGATATTAATGTAGACAAAAATCACGCACAGGATGTACAAGCCAAATTTATTGTAACAGACTTGATCACTTCTACCGCATTCAGCACCGTAGGAGGCGATTTCTCTACTTATGCATCTGTATATATTGAGCAAGAAGCAGGTATTCATAATCAGTTATTCAATGCCGAGACTCGAAATGGAGAACCATCTTCAACAAATACTTATAACAATGTATGGTCTTCTACCTATACCAACCTAAAGAACGCTAAAACAGTAATAGCTAAGTGTTCCGGAGAAGGAGAAGAAGCAGGTAACCAAATCACGCTAGGAATCGGACAGTTTTTCGCCGCCTATAACCTAGCGGTACTTACCGATTTATTTGGAGATGTGCCTTGGACAGAAGCTTGCGATATGAATATTAGCATGCAGCCTAAAATAGACTCTCAAGAATCTATTTACAGCGACATCTTTAAATTAATAGATGACGCTATCAGTAATTTCGATGGTACAGATGCCATGGGAGCGGTAGGAACAAATGATCTGGCTTATGGGGGCGACGGAGGTAAATGGAAAAAAGCGGCTTACGCCTTAAAAGCCCGATTAACAATGCATCTCTTAAATAGAGCATCGGACAAGACCGCTTCATTGAACACTGTCCTAGATTGCATATCTAAATCGTTTGAATCTTCAAGCGAAGAGTTAAAATTTAATTTCTATGATGGTGTAACCAATATCAATCCTCTATTTGGATTCTGCTTTACTCGTGATGCTCTAGCCGCTAGCCAAAGTATAGTGGAAAAGTTTGTTGAACGTAACGATCCGAGGGGAACACGTGCCTTTATGGACCCGGACTGGGTACAACGTGAAGATCCTTCAGAGGTTAACGCCGCACCAAACGGGAAACCAGAACAAGTGCAATTCACATACGACACTTCCATATTTTATGGCTCTTCTTTAGCTCCGACAATGATGCTAAGTTATCATGAATTATTATTCCTGAAAGCAGAAGCTCTTTGTCGATTGAATAAAAAAGACGAGGCTGAACCAATACTAAAAGAGGCGATACAAGTAGCATTTAATAACATGAATCGTTCTATCCAAGCAACGATCAATTGCCCGGATTTATTAAATTATGGAGGGGCTACAGCAAAAGCCGATCTAACAGAAGAGGTTGCCGCTGAATATTTTGATAAGAACGTAAAACCGTTATTCGAGGCTAACCCGCTGAAAGAAACCATGATCCAGAAATATCTTGCTTTCTTTGGCGCATCAGGTGAGGCTGTCGAGGCTTATAACGATTATCGTAGATTAAAAGCGGCGGGTGAAGACTTTATCACATTAAAAAATAAAGGTAAATTCCCATTACGCTTCATTTATGGCTCTGGTGACGCAACAGCAAATAACAATATCAAGGAAGCTGTTGGCGATGGCCAATATGTATACAGCGAACCGGTCTGGTGGGCGGGTGGTAGCCGTTAAATGACCTTATAAATTCATAGTTATGATTTTTTCAATTCATACTTATCTTTTGAAAAATCATAACTATGTTTTTTTCAAGTCCTTATAAGGATAATTTACGCATGCTTCACTAGCTCGAACCGCTTGTCTACGCAAGCAGGTAATTCATGCGGGTAATGGGTTACGTAAATCAAGGTTTTTCCCGGGTGATCGCAGAATTGCTCGATAATAGCAGCCGCCTTTTTCTTATTGCTCACATCCAGACCGTGGAGAGGCTCATCTAATATAATTAAATCGGGATCTTTCACGAAAGCTCTCGCTAATAAAGCCAAACGTTGTTCTCCCGATGATAAGGTCAAGAATAAACGGTCTTTCAAATGTTCGATACCAAAAACTTTCATCCATTCCAAGGCTACCGTTTCTTGCTCCGCATTACACTTACGAAACAAACCGATCGAATCGAAAAAGCCGGAACCGACAATATTCAAGGTAGGGACATTCTCTTTATAATATAAGTGCATCTCCGGCGATACATATCCGATACGCTTCTTGATATCCCAAATACTTTCCCCGGAACCTCTCTTTCTATCAAACAAATACAACGTATTCGCATACGACTGGGGATTATCCGCGTAAACCAAACTCAGCAAGGTAGATTTACCAGCGCCATTCGGACCGAATAACGCCCACTTCTCCCCGTTCTTGATTTCCCAATCCAAATCTTTCAAGATCGTACGGCTACCATAGCGTATTTTCACATGTTCCATGCGTAAAGTCACCTCATGTAAAGAGGCTATCTTGTTCATATCCACAGGTAAACGAACCTTACCAACTTCCTCGCATGCATGAATGCCTTCCGTTGGAAAAAGACGGGCGATTAATTCCGTATCCGACATAAACTCCTCTCGAGTCAGCGGAGGCAAGCAAGTACGATCATGGATAGGCAATACATGCGTGATCATTGCCGGTATGTCATTGGGGTTAGATAATAACAAGACAACTTGAACACCATTCAATTTTGTCATTTGCCCTAGCATCTCTACCAATAAATCCCGGGAAGGAGCGTCTAAGCCGATAAAAGGATTATCCAAGATCAAGACACGAGGACGGCTAAGCAACGTCCTGACAATCAAGAATTTTCGTAATTCACCACTTGATAAGAAGATCAACCGCTTAGGCAATAAATCCTCTATACCGAAAAGAGTCAATATCTTCGCTAAATTATCAGAGCCGGCATATTCCTTCAACAATTCCTCGACAATAGGCATCTCCTCCGTCTCTGTCGAATGCCAACGCTGTTGGTAATAAGAATTCCGGCAATCCGCCAACGAATAAATATCCTTAAACGCTATGCTCTTGATAAAGTCACTCACCTTACCATCCCCGGAGAACACGACCTCACCTTCCTTAAAAGCGAATTTACGCTGCATAATATCCGCTATCAAGGTTTTACCAGCGCCATTCGGACCGATTACAGCCCATTGCTGTCCTTCATCAATTCTCCAATTCACGGGTGCCGTAAACCGCAATTCCGGCAAACGAGTAACGATATTCTTAATATCGACCACCATCATTCCTTCTTTTTCCATCTTTTTTCTAAATAAGCCGGACAAAGGTACATAGTTTATTTAAAAATGACAGCATAATGACAAAAAAAGGGACCACTCATCACGAGCAGCCCCTCTATAGTATACAGGCACTTGGTATGTCTATGTTAACTAGTAGTTAATGAACGCCTGTACGTGTATCCCACCACATTTGTTTACCCCACAAATTATCCACGACTTCCGCATCGAACGGAGCGCAATTCGCATTGTTCAAATTACGTTCCTTATCAGGATACGGAGAGCGGAACGGGGGTACGTTATGATTAGAATAGTTTGCCGGACGGCCCGGAGCCGGATACAAGTTGTCTGGCACGCCTGTACGGCGATACAATGACCAACCTTCCATTCCTTGCTTGAACATGGCAACCCATTCCTCATAATAAATCTGTTTCTTATCATTCGTGAACTTACCCGCGTTCGCAAGGTAATCCGCTATATCTTCGGCAGATACGCTATTCTCTTCCATGGAATAGGTAACAGCCTTATTGTATGCGTCCTCTGCGGAGATTCCGGTATTCCATCCCAACATAGATGCCTCAGCGACACAGAACCAAGGCTCAGCGACACGCATATAAGGAGAAAAACCAGCCAAGTCCGTGAAGAAACGTGCTCCCCAAATGGAATATTTAGAAGCTACCGCATTCGCTTTCGCCCCGATCGTATAACCGACATACTTAGGCTCACCGGCCTCCACACTTTCTTTTGTGGGTTGGAAATAAGATGAGCGACGAGGGTCCTCACGTGTATTCATATGATCCACGATCACGTCTGCGGCACAATACTCCGTCTTACGTGTACGATAACCGTCTGCCATCGGTTCGTAATAGTTGGGGTCTGTTCCGATCCACCAGAAGAAAGCATTATCATCGTTGCTTTCCATGATCGGATACTTAGTGGGATTACCCATGACTTCCTCTACGGTCTCCTTAGCCAACGCCGGGGAAACCTCTGAGATACGCATCGCTAAACGAAGACGCATAGAATTACAATATCTCTGCCACTTCTCGATATCACCACCGAATAACAGGTCTCCCTCGCCTAAGTCATCACTACCACCATCGGCAAAGCCATCCGCTGCTTCCTTCAATGTAGCCAATAAGCCCGGATAAATATCCTCTTGCTTATCGTATTTCGGCTGCAAGACCCCATCTGTCATCTTAGCGGCATCCGTATAAGGGACATCCCGCCAACGATCCGTGGCTACCTGCATCAAATGAACCTGCATAACCTTCGATACGTTCAGCATATTAGGAGTCTCATTAAACGTGGCACGCTTCTCGATATCTTTTAGGTTATTCAATATACGATACAAATACTCCCAGTTCGTATCCTGTACACCCGTACGGAAATTATAGCGGGACTCGTCGATATAAGTCATCTTCGAAGCATATCCGCAGAAAGTCATCGGCTCATCCATCGCGAACCACCGATCATACAGACGATAGGATGTGTAATATAAAGAATACGCCAGAAGATTCGTCGTAGGCACATCCGTAGGGCTATCCGGGTCTGTATTGACCTCCTCAAACGAATCGGTACACGAGCTACCGAATACAGTAGCACCGACCATCATAGCCATCATGAAATTCTTGATATATCTTTTCATATTAAATTCCTCAGATTAATGTTGATTAAAATGTTACACCTAATTTAAGACCAAAGCTACGAGAAGGAGGATAAGAGTTGGACTCAAAACCTACACCAGAGTTAAATCCTCTGCTTGTAGCCGTAGTCTCGGGGTCATCGCCACCGGTACTTGTAGACTCCGGATCAATATGAGCGATATTTGACTTATGCACCCAAAGCAACGCCAAGTTCGTACCAACCAATGATACATGAGCGGCCTTGATACATTTAGTCTTCTCTAGAATTGATTTCGGGAAATTATACGTCAGGTGAGCCTCACGCAATTTCAAGTAAGAACCATCGAATACCGACATCTCACAAATCGTATAATAATTGTAGAAGAAGTCCTCCGCGTTGACAGCGACATCATTAATCTTACCATCAGCGGTCTTGAAGACCTTGTCCGTCATATAATTCTGGCCAAGTACGACGCCATTCTCACGCAAATCGCCTTCTGCTGTGTGTTTCAAGATACCTGTCTGAGAACCGAATGCTTGTGTAACAGAATACACGTCACCGCCCAAACGGAAATCCAATAAGAAACCGAAGCTCCAATCCTTATAAGAGAACTCATTGCTGAAACCAGCCAACCACTTCGGCGTAACATCACCGATCTCTTTTCCAGCCTCGTAGACAGGAATACCATCCTCTACCAAGATCGAGCCATCCTCATTATATACGTAACCAGTACCTACCAAAGTACCCCAGCTTTTACCGACCATCGCATAGTTCTTCACGCTCCAGCTACTACCGATTTGGTAAGCGTCCAAAGACTGTCCGGTAACGGGATCTGTATAAAGCTCATCGATTCGACTCTTATCCTTCGCCCAGTTCAACGTAGCCGTCCAGTTGAATCCCTTCGGATTCTTGATGATATCACCGGATACCTGCAACTCGACACCCTTGTTGCTGATCTTTCCAGCGTTGATATACATAGAGGTATAACCGGTAGAGGTAGCCACGTTCGCATTCATGATCTGGTCGCTCGTCACCTTATTATAATATGCGGCATCAATATGCAAACGATTGTTGAACAAATTAGCCTCAACACCAACTTCCCAAGTCTTTACGCTCTCCGGACGAAGATTTGTAGGAGGAAGGATTGTCGGATTATAGAACAATGTAGTACCATTGAACGAAGAACTGATCAATGAATAATAAGCGTTCGAACGATACGGGTCCGTTGCGGAACCGATCTTTGCCCAACCACCACGCAATTTCAAGAAATTCAAATAATCGCCATTTTGCAATCCGGGGAATGTCTCGGTCAAGATCCAGCTACCACTGAAAGAAGGATAGAAGAAAGCGTCCTTGATCGTAGAGTCCCAGTCATTACGGACACTTACCTCGGCATAAGCCATATTCTTGTAGCCGATAGAGGCATTAGCGTATACAGAGTTTGAACGACGTTTCTCATGGTCGTTCAAGGTGTACGGGGTTCCATGAGCGTTCGCTACGGTAAATAATCCCTCCGCGGTCAATTCGTCCGCACCTGTCCCCATGATAGCTGTTTGATAATCACGATAGTTGGCTCCAGCCAAACCATTCAAGGCCCAATCACCGAAGTTCTTGTTCACGTAGGCGATAAAGTCCGCGTTAAACTCAGTCATCGAACGGTCGAAGCTACGAAAATATCCATTCGGATAGTCGATATTCCATAAAATACGAGAGAACTGATTAGAATCGTAATGATCCAAGCCCATACGACCTTCAAACTTTAACCAATCGGTCGGTTTGATATACAAAGAGGTCTTGCCATAGAAACGATTACGATCATAACTATTGGTATTCTTATTCAATGTCCAATATGGATTCGCATGGAAAGACTGTATCCAGTTATAATGCGTATATTTTCCATACTCATCCACTTGGTCCCAATTATTCTTCAAATCTTTCAAATCAACTTGACGACCAAACCACTGCATGATAGACTGCAAGGCATTCGTACTGTTATATCCCGTACCCGGCAAGTTTGCGCTTTTCGTGCGAATATAATTCGCGGACAAGTCGAAATCAATATACTTATTAAACGTCATTTTCGTGTTCACCGCCATAGCATAGCGCTTCTGATCAGTGTTCGGGGTCGTACCGCCTTGATCACGGAAAGATAAAGACGCGCGTGTAGACGTTTTATCCGTAGAGGCAGACAAAGCCACCGTATGATTCATAGAATAACCCGTTTGGAAGAAATTCTTGATATTGTCCGGGCTGGAAACCCAAGGAGTAGCCTGACGCACGCCATCGATCACCGGGCTATTGTATTGCGGCAAATTCAATCCGATATCCAAGCGAGGTCCCCAAGACTCATCTGCGTTATCGTTGATACCACTACCCATACCATCTACATAATTGTAACCATTCTCCAAGGCAAAAGCTTGATAATCGCCAGAATATCCCCCCGCTTGCGCTTCCTTCCAATCATACTCGGAAGCGTAATAGCCTTGTCCGTACTTATTCTGCAATCTAGGCAAATTATAAACCCGGTCAATCGTGATATCACCCTCATAAGAGATAGATACACCCTTGTCTTTCTTACCGGATTTAGTAGTAACCAAGATAACGCCATTACCGGCACGCATACCATACAAAGCGGCAGATCCACCCTTTAACACAGAGATAGACTCTATATCCTCCGGATTAATATCATTCAAGCCGGAACCCAAGTTTACAGTGGCACCTTTCGCGTTATCATTAGCGATAGGCACACCATCCACAACGATCAACGGTTGGTTATTACCAAAAGAGGAATTACCGCGAACCACGATATTCTGCGACGCACCAACCTGTCCACCTTGAGAAGTAATCTGCACACCGGCGATCTTACCGGAAAGTGAGGTCGCCAAGCTCTGTTGGCCAGCTTTTGTCAACTCATCAGATTTCACCTCTTGCAGGGCATAACCCAAGGCTTTCTTCTCACGAGTCAAACCCATAGCGGTTACAACCACCTCATCCAACGCTTTTGAATCCGAGTCCAAAACAACGTTGATCACGGATGCCACAGGGACTTCCTTCGTTTTCAATCCTACATAAGAAATAAAGATCATCTTAGCGTCTCTCGGTACATCTAAACTAAAGTTTCCCTCAAAGTCCGTAACCGTACCAATCGTAGTACCTTTCACAACGACAGCCGCACCGATCACGGGTTGCTGATCTTCCGATGATATAACATTACCTGTTATCTTCATCGTCTGTGCCGTTGCGACTCCTATGCCTATAAACAAGCATAATAACAAAAAAGTCAACCTTCTCATAAACACACTTTTAATTTAACAATTAATTATTTAAATCAAAATTCACACATAACTTACCATAGTTTACGAAGAACTTAGTTTAAAACAGCAGGATTATACATGCATATATTTAAAATTACATTAAAATATTCACTTTACTTTTACATACAATCATACATATACCTAATCTTCACACCGCAAATATAAAGAATATTTTCTGTTAAAAACAAATAATATAATAGTTTTATGTCATCAAAACAGTCAAATATATTTCACAACGTCATTTTTAGACCTATTAAATGCATATTTTGACACACAAGCAATATCATAATAACACAAAACCAATCAAGCAATAGGTAATTTTCAGTTAATCTATTTTACAACAATAAAGATTATGCAAGATTTTAATATCATTTTAACAAACTATTTGATTTCTGATAAAAAAAGAAGATTTCCTTAAGAATCATAGCATTTCAACCTATTTCGCTTTCACCTGTAAATAAAATCGTTCTTCGTAGACTATGTTTCTTCCAAAATAAATGAATACATTTGCCTCACGTAAATCTTTAAAACTAATAGCATGAAACATTTTCTTTTAGCCATGGCTACTTTATGGTGTGTGGCAGGTACATTCTCCTTATTCGCGGCGGATAACAATAAATGGAAGCCTCTCTTCGGTAAAAATCTGGAAAACGCCAACTACAATCCGGAAGTTTGGAGCGAGACTGATGGCGTGTTAGGTGCCGTGAAGGACGAGTCTATCTGGACAAAGGATGAATATGAGAACTTCGAGCTGGATCTTGATTTTAAGACCGACGTGGGCACGAACAGCGGAGTAGTCGTTTACTGTACGAACACGAAGGATTGGATACCCAACTCGGTAGAAATACAGATAGCGGACGACCATTGTGAAAAATGGGGAAACGGCAAGCCGTATGAGAAATGCGGAGCCATTTACGGACATCTAGGCGCCGTGCAAGACAAGGTTGTCAAAAAACCCGGGGAGTGGAATCATATGCGTATCAAATGCGCCGGACAACATATCATGGTTATCCTCAACGGAAAGAAAGTTACCGAAATGGATATGAGCAAATGGACTTCCGGCACCAAGAACCCGGATGGAAGCGATATCCCAAGCTGGCTGCCCAAACCTTTCGCCGAATTACCGACAAAAGGATTTATCGGATTACAAGGAAAACATGGGGATTCATTAATCTGGTTCCGTAATATCAAGATTCGGAGTCTTTGATAGACCTATTATATAATGTACGTGAGGGGCCATAAACAGCCCCTCATTTATTTAAAAGACTCTCGTCCCTTTTCCTTGGTGAATCTCCGAGGCTTGCGTAATAATCACTTGCTTCACCCCGGCGTCTATCGCTTGGTAAGCGTTTTCCAGCTTTGGGATCATGCCCCCTTGGATAATTCCTTGTTCTACATATCCCTTAAACGCTATACGATCGATTTCCGGTATCACGCTCTCATCATCGTTCTCGTCCAACAAAACGCCTTTTTTCTCGAAACAGAACATCAATGTCACCTCAAAATGTTTCGCCAACGCTTTAGCGGCTTCTCCCGCTATCGTATCAGCGTTCGTATTCAACATATGGCCTTGCTTATCATGTGTAAGAGGAGCCAGTACCGGCACGATACCTTGATGGATAAGAGAGGCTAGCAAATCGGCATTCACCTCTTTCACGTCGCCTACGAAACCATAGTCTACATCCTTCACGGGACGTTTATCCGAACGCATCAAGTTCATGTCCGCACCGGTCAAGCCTAAAGCGTTCACGCCCAACGCCTGCAAGCCCGCTACGATGTTTTTATTCACCAACCCGCCATAGACCATTGTCACGACCTTCAAGGTCTCGGCATCCGTAATACGGCGACCGTTCACCATCTTGCTCTCGATCCCTAATTGGGCGGCAAGCTTGGTAGCCGAGCGTCCTCCCCCATGCACCAAGACCTTATATCCCTCGATAGCAGCGAAATCGTTCAATAATTGACGAAGCGTTTCTTCTTCCTCAACGATCTTCCCTCCTACCTTTATCAAGACTAGTTTTTCCATACTTAATTCTTTTTTATAAAATTTTCTCGCCAAAGTTACTAAAAAAAGAAAGATTTGTATACATTTGCACTCGCAATGCGGTAGTAGCTCAGTTGGTAGAGCATCAGCTTCCCAAGCTGAGGGTCACGAGTTCGAGCCTCGCCTACCGCTCTATCAGGCATTAGGCGATTATCCAAATAAGGATGGTCGCCTAATTTTGTTTTATCTCCTCAATGCTCCTTCTAAAAGCAACGTCCGTTTCTCTAGCTAGAAACTAGAGTTTTGTGCAAGGGAAACTTCTGTTTCCTCATAGGAAAACTTTTGTTTTCCCTAGAAGAAACTAAAGTTTCTTAAAAAAAAATCCGTAAAAACTGCAACACTCTTATAATCAAAGACGTAACCAAGTTTCCTTTTCCCTTTATAATAAAAACAAAGCTATCTCTTTTCTCGACATAAAGCCATATGTTATGCTTAAACGATCTATACTGTTTAAGAAAAATAATCTACCTTTGCGTCAAATAATCAAGAAGAGAATGACAAAAAGCATATTTCTATTTCTGCTGGGGATTCTTTCCCTATCGGCGATGGCGCAACCCAAACTGAGCGAGGAAGCCCGTATCAGTCTGATGACCAGCGCACCGTACGATGAAGAGGTATTCACCGTGTACGGGCATGCCGCTCTACGCATATACGATCCCAAGCAAAATATAGATTATATATTCAATTACGGTATATTTGATTTCTCCAAACCTAATTTTATCTATCGATTCGCCAAAGGAGAGACGGATTATAAACTGGGAGTGGCCGATTTCCAAGACTATGTGATCGAGTACCAAATGCGGGGCAGCGATATTACGGAGCAAGTATTGAACCTCACCCAAGAAGAGAAAGAGCATATATGGGACGCCCTGCTTATCAATTACAGGCCGGAGAACAGGGTATATCGTTATAACTTCTTCTTCGATAATTGCGCTACCCGCCCTGCCGCGATCTTGGAAAAGGAGATCAACGGGAGCGTCGATTATCAGTATCCCTATCAATCCCAGACCTTCCGGGATCTTATTAATTATTGTACCCGAAACCATCCGTGGCTCACATTCGGATGCGACCTAGCGCTAGGCAGCCCCACCGACCGGGAGGCCACCCAGCACGAGATGCTCTTCCTCCCCCCTTATCTAAAAGAAGCGTTCTCTAAAGCCACCATCACGGGCCCGGACGGGACAATCCGCCCATTGGTGAGCGAGACCCACGTGATCGGAGCCGGGGAAGCCGACGAGCCGGAAAAAGATATCTGGGATTTATTCACCCCTTTAGTCTGCGCTTGGCTTCTGTTCGGAATCGTTTTAGGGCTTACTTGGATCGAATGGCGCAAAAAAAAATACTTCCTGTGGGTGGATTGTGTCCTTTTCTCGGTAGCCGGAGCCGGAGGTGTCATCCTCTTCTTTCTTAGCTTCATATCCGTCCATCCCTGCACGTGGCCGAACTGGTCTTTGGTATGGTTACAGCCGCTCGATTTGATCGCTGTTATTTTGTTTTGCGTAAAAAAGCTGAAGAAGGCTGCATATTACTATCATTTTATTAACTTTGCGGCGCTTACGCTGATGTTACTGGGATGGCATTTCATTCCGCAACATCTAAACAGTGCCTTTATTCCGCTTGTAGCCTCGATTTGGGTTCGTTCGGGTTGGGGTGTTTACAGAAAGATATGGAGAATCGGATGAGAAAAATTATAACGTCACTTATCGCTATCCTCGTGGTAACAAACCTTGAGGCGCAGCAGCGTACCCCCAAATTGGTGGTATGTATTACTGTGGATCAGCTAAGGGGCGACTATATAGAATACTTTTATAATACATTTGGCGAACGGGGCTTCAAGCGTTTGATGAACGAGGGGTTGGTGTACAACAATATCCGCTTCGAGTTCTCTGACATAGACCAAGCCAGCGCGTTCGCGACTCTTTTTACCGGAAGCAACCCTTGCTTCAGCGGTATCGCCGGAGATAAGACATTTGATTTCGAGAAAGAGAAAGAGGTCTCGATCTTAAATGATCCCGAATATCTGGGTAATTACACGAAAGAGAATTATTCGCCCAAGAATTTATTCAGTTCCACGATCGGCGACGAGTTGAAAATCGCCTCTCAAGGAAGAAGCGACGTATATTCCATCGCCCCGGATGCCGAGAGCGCCATCCTTTCCGCCGGACATGCGGCGAACGGAGCTTTCTGGATGGATAACACCAACGGGAAATGGGCTACCACGACGTATTATAAGGGAATCCCTTGGTACGTAGACCGCTATAATAACGGCCCGGAATCTTTGGCGTCACGCTTGGAAACCATGGTATGGACTCCTACCCTTCCAATGGAGAAATACAATGCCTTTCCTTACGTATTAGACGATCTACCTTTCCGCTATACGTTCAGCGAGAAGTTTGCGAACTGCTATCCGAACCTGAAGACCTCGCCGTTCATCAATAAGGAGATCAATCGTTTGGCCCTCCAGTTCCTAGAGTACGGAGGGTTTGGTACACGCAGTTGCCCGGATATGTTGTCTATCACGTACTACGCGGGCAATTACCGGGGTACGATGAGCAAGGAATACACCCGGGAGATTCAAGATACGTATTACCAACTCGATCAAGATATCGAGAAGCTACTGGATACGATCGACAAGAAAGTGGGCTTGGCCAATACATTGGTAGTCTTCACCGGTTCCGGTTATTATAAAAGCGAGGAGTCTTATCCGGACGGCTTGATGGTGAACGGTGGCGAGTTTCACCCGAAACGTTGTCTAGCCCTGCTTAATATGTACTTGATGGCCATTTACGGCCAACATACCAGCTGGGTACAAGGATACTACGACAACCAGATCTACTTGAACCGCAAGGCGATAGAAGACGCCAAGCTGGATTTGACGACTTTACAGAACAAGGCCGCCGAATTCATACAGGAATTTAGTGGCGTACAACTCGTCACTACGGGTAGAAGCTTGCTTACAGGTGACTGGAACGAGGGAACCGCCAAATTCCGTCAAGGTACGCACCATCTGAGACGGGGCGATCTGATCATCGAGTTGCAACCCGGTTGGAAAGTGAACCTCGACAATCCGAAAGAAAAAGTCAAGATTATACGCAATAATGCTGTTATCACCCCGCTGGTATTTATGGGCAACGGGTTGAAACCCCAACATATCTACCGCGAAGTCAAGGCCACTGAGGTAGCCCCCACGGTAACCCATGTGCTAAGAATCAGGCCACCAAACGCTACTCAAAGCCTACCGCTTTGGGAATTGAAAATTGGTAATTGAGAATTAAAATTATCATAGAAGGGAAAGGTAGGTGGTTCTCCCCTAAGTATTTTATCTGAATTCAAATAACAAAGTAATAACAGACGATGATTGCTCATTGACAATCGGAAGTTGAACTCTCAATTTTCAATTTTCAATTATCAATTATCAATTAACATAAGAATCATGGGATTTAATGAGTTTATGACGAAGCTGTTCGGCAATAAGTCGCAGCGTGACCTTAAAGAAATCACACCTTACGTAGATAAGGTAAAGGCCGTATATCCGTCAATCAAGGCACTCTCGAACGACGAGTTGCGTGCGAAAACAGATGAGATCAAACAACGTATCCAGGACTACGTAGCCGAGGAGAAAGCGCAAGTGGAAGAGCTTCGCAAAGGCATCGAGGATAAGGAACTGGAAGAACGTGAGGCGATCTGGGCCGAGGTAGATAAAATCGAGAAAGCCATCACGGACAAGATGGAAGTGGTACTGGAGCAATCCTTGCCCGAGGTATTCGCCATCATGAAAGATACGGCCCGCCGTTTCGCCGAGAATGAGGAAGTGGTAGTTACCGCTAACCAATTCGACCGGGATCTGGCCGCTCGTTTCGACTTTGTCCGCATCGAGGACGATAAGGCGATTTACGCCAATCATTGGAAAGCCGGTGGAAACGAGATCACATGGGATATGATCCATTACGACGTTCAGCTATTCGGTGGCGTCGTTCTTCATAAAGGTAAGATCGCCGAGATGGCGACCGGTGAAGGTAAGACCTTGGTGGCTACCCTTCCGGTATTTTTGAACGCCTTGACACGTAACGGTGTACACGTGGTAACCGTGAATGATTACTTGTCAAAACGTGACTCCGAGTGGATGGGACCGCTTTATATGTTCCACGGACTTTCCGTAGACTGTATCGATAAGCACCAGCCGAACTCCGAGGCTCGCCGTAAGGCTTACGAGGCGGATATCACGTTCGGTACGAACAACGAGTTCGGTTTCGACTACTTGCGTGACAATATGGCGATCAGCCCGAAAGACTTGGTACAACGCAAGCATAACTACTCCATCGTCGATGAGGTGGACTCCGTATTGATCGATGACGCTCGTACGCCGCTGATCATCTCCGGACCGATCCCTCGTGGCGAGGAACAATTATTCGAGCAATTCCGCCCGAACGTGGAGGTTGTCGTGAACGCACAGAAAGACCTTTGCTCCAAATTATTGATCGAGGCCAAAAAGAAAATGGCTAGCGACGACCAGAAGGTCGTTGAGGAAGGCTCTATCCTTCTGTACCGCTCCTTCAAGGGATATCCCCGCAACAAGGCGTTGATCAAGTTCTTAAGCGAGCAAGGCGTAAAAGCTCAAATGTTGAAGACGGAAGAATATTTCATGTCCGAGAATATGCGCCATATGCACGAGGCGACCGATGAGTTGTATTTCGTGATCGACGAGAAGAACAACAGTATCGAATTGACGGATAAAGGTATCGACCTATTGACCGGTAAGACGGACGACCCGACCTTCTTCGTACTTCCCGATATCACTTCCCAATTATCTCAATTGGAGAACATGACAGGAACCGAGGAAGAGAAACAAGCTCAAAAGGACGAGATCTTGGCGAACTATTCCGTTAAGAGCGAGCGTGTACATACCATCAACCAGTTGTTGAAAGCTTACACCTTATTCGAGAAGGATGATGAGTACGTGGTTATGGACAACAAGGTCATGATCGTTGACGAGCAGACGGGTCGTATCATGGACGGACGTCGTTATTCCGATGGCCTGCACCAAGCGATCGAGGCTAAGGAACGTGTAAAGGTAGAGGCCGCTACACAAACATTCGCCACGATCACCTTGCAGAACTACTTCCGTATGTACCATAAATTATCCGGTATGACCGGTACGGCGGAGACGGAAGCAGGCGAGTTCTGGGATATCTACAAATTGGACGTAGTAGTGATCCCGACCAACCGACCGATCGCCCGTAACGATATGAACGATCGTATCTACAAGACAAAACGTGAGAAATATAACGCTGTTATCGAGGAAATCGTTCAGCTGACGGAGGCAGGCCGCCCGGTATTGGTGGGTACGACATCCGTAGAGATCTCCGAGTTATTGAGCCGTATGCTTACGATGCGTAAGATCCAGCACAATGTATTGAACGCTAAGTTGCACCAGAAAGAGGCCGAGATCGTGGCCTTGGCGGGTCAAAAGAGTACGGTTACGATCGCTACCAACATGGCCGGTCGTGGTACCGATATCAAGCTGTCCAAGGACGTGAAAGACGCAGGCGGTTTAGCGATCATCGGTACGGAACGCCATGAGAGCCGTCGTGTAGACCGTCAGTTACGTGGTCGTGCCGGACGTCAGGGAGACCCGGGTTCTTCCGTATTCTTCGTTTCACTGGAAGACGACTTGATGCGTTTATTCGCTTCCGAGAAGATCGCCGGCTTGATGGATAAGCTTGGTTTCAAGGAAGGCGAGGTTCTGGAGCACAATATGTTGAGCAAGTCCGTAGAACGTGCCCAGAAGAAGGTAGAGGAAAACAACTTCGGTATCCGTAAACGTCTGTTGGAATACGACGACGTGATGAACTCGCAACGTAACGTAATCTACACCCGCCGTCGCCACGCCTTGATGGGAGAGCGTATCGGTCTGGACGTATTGAACACGATTTACGATACTTCTACAGCTATCGCCGATCAACACGCCGAGGACTTCGAGGGCTTCAAGTTAGAATTGTTCAAGACATTCGCCATGGAAAGTCCGTTCACGGAAGACGAATTCAAGAGCATGAAACCGGAGCAACTCGTAGAGAAATTGTTCGAGGAGGCATTGAAGACTTACAAACGTCGCATGGAACGCATGACGCAAGTCGCTCACCCGGTCATCAAGCAAGTGTACGAGAATCAAGGAGCGATGTACGAGAACATCATGATCCCTATCACGGACGGCAAGCGCATGTATAATGTATCTTGCAACCTGAAAGAGGCTTACGACACGGAATGTAAGGCAATCGTTAAATCCTTCCAGAAATCAATCGTATTGCATATGATCGACGAGGGATGGAAAGAGCATCTACGTGAGATGGATGAGCTGCGCCACTCCGTACAAAACGCTAGCTACGAGAACAAGGATCCATTGTTGATCTACAAACTTGAATCTTACAACCTGTTCAAGACAATGGTAGACAACATGAACCGTAAGACAGCCGCCATCTTGATGCGTGGACAGATCCCGGTACGTGAGGAGCCGACCGAGGAGCAACGCCAAGCCATGCAAGCCCGTCAAGCGGCCGTAGCCCAGCAAGCCGCCCAAGCGATTGCCGAGGAAAGAGCCCGTCAACGTATCGCCGTACAAGAGGCCGCCCCGGAGAAGCACGAGGATATGAGCCGTTACCGCACGGAGAAAACAGACTTGAGCGGAAACAACACCCAAGCTGAGGCACCTCAACCGAAGCAAGCTCCGGTCCGTGCCGAGAAACGAGTAGGACGCAATGATCCATGTCCTTGCGGAAGTGGCAAGAAATACAAGAACTGCCACGGACAAGGTTTATAAGGAACAAGAAATAAGATAAAAAAAGAGGGACAGAATACCAATCTGTTCCTCTTTTTTGTATATTGCAGGCATATAAACCCATTAAATGCTACCATTATGATTATTGGAATTCCAAAAGAAATCAAGAACAACGAGAACAGGGTAGCTCTTACTCCCGCCGGAGCCAAAGAGTTGGTGAAAAGAGGTCATACCGTGTATGTGCAACACACGGCTGGTATAAACAGTGGTTTCGCCGATGATGCCTATGTGGCGGCAGGGGCCCGGATACTCCCGGCCATTGAGGATGTATATGGAATTGCCGAGATGATCGTAAAAGTAAAAGAACCGATCGCCAGCGAATATCCCTTGGTACGCAAAGGACAGCTTGTCTTCACCTACTTCCATTTCGCATCCGACGAGGCTCTCACCCTTGCCATGATAAAGAGCGGCTCCATCTGTCTGGCTTACGAGACCGTGGAGAACCCAGATCATACGTTACCCCTTTTGATTCCTATGAGTGAGGTGGCCGGACGCATGTCCGTACAGGAAGGCGCTCGTTTCCTTGAGAAACCGCAAGGTGGCAAAGGCGTATTGCTAGGTGGCGTGCCGGGCGTGAAACCGGGTAAGGTATTGGTTTTAGGCGGTGGCGTGGTAGGCCACAACGCCGCCTTGATGGCCGCCGGGCTAGGCGCCGATGTCACGATCGCCGACATCTCGCTTCCCCGCTTACGCTATCTGTCCGAGACGATGCCGAAAAACGTGAAGACGTTGTTCTCTTCCACGCATACGATCGAACAGGAATTACCCACAACCGATTTAGTGATCGGCGCCGTATTAATCCCCGGAGCCAAGGCCCCGCACTTGATCACCCGGGATATGTTGAAGTTATTAAAACCGGGCAGCGTATTGGTAGACGTAGCCATCGATCAAGGCGGTTGCTTCGAGACCTCCCACCCGACTACGCACGCCAATCCGGTTTATGAGATAGACGATATCCTCCATTACTGCGTAGCCAACATTCCGGGAGCGGTCCCGCAGACTTCCACATTAGCCTTGACCAACGCTACCCTGCCGTACGTGATCAAGCTTGCCGACAGAGGTTGGGAAAAAGCCTGCGAAGAAGATCCGGGCCTAGAACTGGGATTAAACATCGTGGAAGGAAAGATTGTCTACCCCGCCGTAGCAGAGGCTTTTCCTTCACTCAAAGCATAAGTTTCAAAGAATCTTTCATCAGTAGGGATTGCCGTAAGCAATCCCTTTTTTATGTTTTCTATTTTTATTGTTTTCTAAAAAACGTAAAATATCTTGGCTTCTTTTCCCGCACGCCTTAACTTAGAGCACAAAATCAATCAAATTTAATAATTACCATGAAGAAAATTGTTTTATTAGTGGCTTTATGCCTATGTGTCGGAAACCTATTCGCACAAGACGCTGACAAATTAAGAGATGAAGGTGACGCTGCTTTGAAAGCAAAAGATTACGCTACCGTCGTAACAAAATACGGCGAATACTTGAAACAAAACAATTACCAAGACACCGCCCGTATCTTCAATTGCGGATACGCCGCTAATCAAGCGAAGAACTACGCCGAGGCCGCCAAATACTTCGACATGGCCGTTAAGATGAACTACAACGTAGACGACTCTTATGTAGGCGAGGCTATGGCTTACCGTAACTTAAACAAGACTGAAGAATTCCTGACTACGGTAAAAGAGGGATTAAAAGTGATTCCCGATGGAAACAAGAATAAGACCAATCTGGAAAAGTTGCTTTACGGTTACTGCATCAAACAAGGACAAGCCGCCCAAAAGAAGGGAGATCTGGCCGGTGCCGAGAAAATGTACAAAGAGGTCCTAGCCGTATCGAACAAGGATTACCAGAGCAACGCTTACTACAGCCTTGGCGCCATGCTGTATGGCAACGGAGCGAAGATATTACAGGCCGCTACCCCGATCGCTACTTCCGAGCCGGATAAATACAACGCCGAGAAAGCGAAAGCCGACAAAGACTTCAAGCAAGCGAAAGAATATTTGACAAAGGCTGTCGAACTCGACCCGAAAGACGAGAACTCCAAGAAGATCCTCGCTTCTATCAACGACATCCTGAAATAAGAAAGAGGACTTTATTCATACAAAAAAACCTCCCGGATCACATAGAAAAGTGATCTGGGAGGTTTTTTGTATCTAGTTGTAGAGACATACGCTACTTGAAGAAGAAGCGGAAGATGTCATTTCCATTCGCATAGATCAATAAAGCGAACAGGATAAACATACCTGCCATTTGGGCATACTCTAGGAATTTATCGCTCGGTTTGCGACGGGCCACTACCTCATAGATCAAGAACATCACGTGTCCGCCATCCAAGGCCGGAATCGGCAAGATATTCATGAACGCCAAGATGATAGATAGAAAAGCCGTACGTTCCCAGAAAATCCGCCAATCCCAGACAGACGGGAACAATCCGCCGATCGTACCGAAACCGCCCAAACTGGAGGCACCTTCCTTCGTAAACACATATTTCATGTCGTTCACATATCCCTTCAAGGTATTAATACCTAATTTAATACCGGCGGGGAACGACTCGAAAAAGCCGTATTCGCGGGTCACGGTCTGATAGAGATCCGTAGGCAACATCACCGCTACGCCAATTTTCCCGGCCGAGTCCGTCCTCATGGTCAAGGACTCCAACTGGCCGTTCCGGTAGAAATCTACCGTCACCTCTTCGCCCTTATTCTCTGACAATAACCCGGAGGCATCATAAAACGTCGGGGTAGCCACACCGTTAATAGCCACCACACTATCCTTCGGCTGCATGCCGGCGAGAGCCGCGGGGGCATTCTTGTCGGGAAGCTCACGAACAACCATCGGGATACGCAAAGGATCGGCGAAGCCTTTTCCGTCACGCATGCAACGTTGCATCATATCCTCCGGTATGGAGATCACGGTCTCCCGCCCGTCACGGAGCACCGTCACGGTCTTTGCCTCCACCACCTTGCGGAAACTGTCGCTACCGAAACGCTCCAACTCCTCATTGTCCGCTCTCAGCAAGATATCACCGTCCTGAAAACCGACGTTCTGGAACGTCTCGCTATAATTCATACCCATCTTCATGTTCTTCAAGGGCAAGTACGTATCGCCCCACGTAAACAAGATCATGGAATAAATAAACAAAGCCAGCAAGAAGTTGAACACCACGCCCGCTACCATAATCATCAAACGCTGTCCGGCCGGCTTGGAGCGGAACTCGTAAGGCTTGGGCGGCTGGGCCATCGCCTCCTTGTCCATACTCTCGTCGATCATACCGGAGATCTTACAATATCCTCCCAACGGAAGCCAGCCTACACCGTATTCCGTGTCACTGTTTTTCGGCTTGTACTTGAATAGCGAGAACCACGGATCGAAGAAGAGGTAGAACTTCTCTACCCGCACCTTGAAAATCCGGGCGAAGATAAAATGCCCGAACTCGTGGACAATCACCAGTATCGATAAGCTCAAGATAAGCTGTAACGCCTTAATCAAAAAAGTTTCCATCTACTATTGTTTGTTCTGTTTTAAATTATTTCAAAATAACTCGGCCGCCAACCGCCTAGCCTCGGTGTCGGTAGCCACGTAATCCTCATACGAGGGATTGACGATAAACGAGGCTTTCCGCATGGTCTGCTCAATCACGTCGCTCATTTGCAAGAAGCCGATACGATCTTGCAGGAAAGCGGCCACCACCACCTCATTGGCGGCATTCAAGATACAGGGCATATTCCCTCCTTGGCGGGCCGCCTCGAAAGCGAAAGCCAAGTTGCGGAAACGTTCCATATCCGGCTCCTCGAACGTCAAGGTCGAATATTGGTTGAAATCCAGACGGGGCGCCATGCTCCTCATACGTGTCGGGAACGAGAAAGCGTAGGCGATCGGCAATTTCATGTCGGGAATTCCCAGCTGGGCGATCACGGCGCCATCCTCAAACTGCACCATCGAGTGGATCACCGACTGCGGGTGCACCACCACCTGTACCTGATCCGGCGTGACATCGAACAACCATTTCGCCTCGATCATCTCGAAGCCCTTGTTCATCATCGAGGCCGAGTCTATCGTGATCTTCGCCCCCATCGTCCAGTTCGGATGCCTCAAGGCCTGCGCCTTCGTCACGGTAGCCAGCTCCTCCAATGATTTGGTACGGAACGGACCTCCCGAGGCCGTCAGCAAGATCTTCTCGATCGGATTATCGTACGCACCTGTTAAACATTGAAAAATGGCCGAATGTTCCGAGTCCACCGGCAAGATAGGCACCTTATGCTCGGCGGCCAGCTTCATGATCAGCTCGCCGGCCACGACCAAAGTTTCCTTATTCGCCAAGGCGATCGCCTTTCCCGCCTTGATCGCCGAGATCGTCGGTCGCAAGCCGGAATAACCCACCATCGCCGTCAGCACCATATCGATCGGCTCCGACTGCACCATCTGGGCGATAGCGTCGGCACCCGCCCATACCTTGATCGGCAGGTCTTCCAAGGCCTCTTTCAGCTCGGGATATTTCCGCTCGTTGGCGATCACCACCACCTCCGGCATATATTTCCGGGCCTGATTGATCAATAAGTCCACTTGGTTATTCGCGGTCAAGGCATACACCTCGAAAAGATCGGAATGCTCGCTCACTACCTCCAAGGCTTGGGTCCCGATGGAACCGGTCGAGCCTAATATCGCTAACTGTCTTTTTTTCATGAATTATCAAAAAGCTATATATTCTTCCGGATTCACCGGATTGCCCTTATACCACAACTCGAAATGCAGGTGCGGCCCGGTAGACAACTCTCCCGTATTCCCGACCAGAGCGATCGCCTCACCGGCTACCACATGGTCTCCCACCTCTTTCAGCAACAATTCGTTGTGCTTATAAACCGAGATGAATCCGTTCTTATGTTGTATTTGAATTACGTTTCCGTGGTTCGGATCGAAACCGGTATAGATCACCGTACCATCCAACGTAGCCAAGACACTCTCCTTCGGGGCCGCGGCCAGATCCACGCCATAATGATGGACATCCGTCTCATAATGAGAGGTGACCACGCCATTCACGGGCTTATAGAAAAAGACCCCCTCGGTCGGTACCTTGCCCGGGTCGGTCAATACCGATAAATTATATTTCTCCTCTTCCTCGTAATCTTTCACGAAGCGAGTCTCTTCCTTGCTACGAGGAATCTCATAGTTAATATCGTTGCTAGCCAAAGAATCTATCTGACGGATCGAGTCCAAGGGCATCGTACCGGAAAGGATTCCGGCCACATTATTCAGATAAAGGGACTGGATCTCCATCATACGCTCCAACGAATCCGCCCGCAAGGCATTCTGCATAATCTCCTTGCGAACCTCCACGTCGAGATAGCCCGGCAAGTAGTTGCGAATCGGTGTCTTGATGATGATAAAGGCGGTAACGGCGATCAAGAAAAAGGCGAACACCGCCAAAGTGACAAACGCCGATAACTGCGAAAGCCGGAAAGACCACACCTCCTCCAACGTCCCCTCATTGATGAAGGAAAGTTTATATTTAAACCGGATCCGGTGCCAAAACGATTTCGTATTCTTCTTTTTCAACCCCTAATCTTCAATTATCAATTATCAATTCTATAAGTCCCTCCGGCAAAGACACCGTGAGACTACGGGCCTCATGGTCGGCCTCGGTGATCAACTCCTCCACGGCGGGGATCAACAGCTCCTCGCCTTTATGATCGACACGCAGAAGGACGTTGATTGTCGTCTCATCCACGTCTGTTATCTCTCCTAAATAACCTTTCTGTACGTCCGTCACGGTATAACCGATAAAACTGTCCCATGTCATATCCCCCACGAGATCCTCCTCGTCCACGGCGTCCAAAGGATAGAACACCTCCTTGCCCACAAACATGCGGGCATCCTCCTCGGAATTCACGTCCTCCAGTTTCACCAAGACCACCGTATCGGTCTTATAGCGGAAATCCTCCACGAAGAACGGTACCAAGATACCATCCATCTCGCAAACAATGTACGGGTCCTCGGCATCTTCCAGCACATCGCTGTTCGTCACCAACGACAACTCCCCCTTGATGCCATGGGGCTTGGCAAACTGCCCGATCTTGAAAACCTCTTCTTCTCTAATCATCGCCTAAAATCTTTAAATCCTCGTGATACGTGCCCCGATCTGGTTCAATCGCTTATCGATCCCTTGATATCCCCGGTCGATCTGGTCTATATTATGGATCGTGCTGGTACCCTCGGCGCTCATAGCGGCGATCAGCAAGGCGATACCCGCGCGAATATCCGGGGATACCATCGTAGAGCCCCGTAACTTGAAGCGGTTGCCCAGCCCGATCACCGTAGCCCGGTGCGGGTCGCAAAGGATGATCTGGGCTCCCATATCGATTAGCTTGTCCACAAAGAACAAACGGCTCTCAAACATTTTCTGGTGGATCAGCACGCTCCCCACAGATTGCGTAGCCACGACGAGAAATACGCTCAGCAAGTCCGGCGTAAGCCCCGGCCAAGGAGCGTCGGCGATGGTCATGATAGACCCATCGATAAACGTATCGATCTCGTAGGAATCATGCCGGGGGATATAAATATCATCGCCTCGCTGCTCCACGGTAATACCCAAGCGGCGAAAAGCGTCCGGGATGATCCCCAGCTTATCATATCCTGTATTCTTGATGGTGATCTCCGATCCGGTCATAGCGGCCATACCGATAAAGCTACCCACCTCGATCATATCGGGGAGGATGGTATGCTCCGTGCCGGAAAGCGACCGTACACCTTCTATCGTCAATAGGTTAGAACCGACACCTGAGATTCTCGCTCCCATGCGGTTCAGCATCGTGGAAAGTTGTTGCAGGTAAGGCTCGCAGGCGGCGTTATAGATCGTCGTCACCCCCTCGGCCAGCACGGCAGCCATCAAGATATTCGCCGTTCCGGTCACGGAAGCCTCGTCGAGCAGCATATAAGCGCCTTTCAACTGGCGTGCCTCTATCTCGTATACTTGCCGCCCGGCGTCGTAGCTAAAGCAAGCGCCCAGCTTCTGGATTCCCACGAAGTGCGTATCCAGCCGGCGTCGCCCGATCTTGTCGCCACCCGGTTTCGGGATCAGCGCCCTGCCGAAGCGGGCTACCAACGGGCCTACGATCATCACGGAACCCCGCAGGCTACCACTCTTGCGCAGGAACTCCTCGGTACTCAAATACTCCATGTCCACGTCGTCCGCCTGAAAGGTATAGGTATCGGCGGACGGATGCTCCACCTTGACCCTCATATCCCTAAGGAGCTGGATTAAGTTATTCACGTCCAAGATATCAGGCACATTGTGTATGGTCACCTTCTCCGGTGTTAGCAATGTCGCGCAGATCACCTCCAACGCCTCATTCTTGGCGCCTTGCGGAACGATCTCGCCGGACAAGCGATAACCACCTTCTATAACGAACGAGCTCATCTGCCTTTACGCGTAAAGTTCCTTTTGTTGCCGCCACTGTTATTACGGGCCAAGATATCACGGCTCTCGGCCAATTTGTGTTCCTCCTCGCTCAATACGATCTTGCCGCTAGACAGCTCGTCCAGATCCTTGAAGATCTTACGGTCGTCCACGCTTTCCTTGTTCCAAGTAAGGAACGATTTCTTCATCTGGTTTGCCAGCAGCCGCACGAGCTGGTCTTTCTCCATACCGGGTTGCAGCTCCGTGGCCTTGCGGATCATCAGCTCCAAGGTCTTTCCGTAATGGCGGTAGCGTATACGGTTATTGTTGTACGGGATACGAGGCGGACGGCTATACAGGTTCTCCTTCTTGATGATCTCGTACGGATAGTCTATATCGAGCTTAAAATCGGCCATGATCGCCAGATGATCCCAGAGGATATGCTTAAAGTCGTTTACGTCACGCAAATGCGGGAACATGTTTCCCATGATGTTGATAATCGTGTTGGCGCAACGCTTGCGCTCTTCCCGGTCTTGGATAGTCACGCAATAGTCCACCATATTTTGGATATTGCGTCCGTATTCGGGCAAAGTCAATCTTTTTCCTTCTGTATTGTATTTCATTCTTTACATTTTGTTTATCGCGAAGATAGGTATATTAATTGAGAATTGAAAATTGAGATTCGAAAGTTACCTCTCGTTAGGCTTAATTATCAATTCATAATCTACCACGTCCAGCCACCGCCCGAATTTCAGCCCTACTTTCTCGAAGTGGGATACTTTTCTGAACCCCAACTTCTCATGCAGCGAGTAGCTAGCCTCATTCCCCTCAGTGATGCAGGCGATCAGGGCGTGGTAGCCGCCTGCCCGACATTCCTCGATCAGCCTTTCCATAAGCTGTCGGCCGATCCCCTTGCCCTTGTATCTCGGGGATAAATAAACGGTGGTCTCAAGCGTATATTTATAAGCTGCCTTTTCTTTCCACGTATGGGCATAGCAATATCCCACGACCTCATCCTGATCCACGTACACCAGATAAGGATAGCTCGCCGAGATCCCGGCTATGCGACCCTCCATCTCCTCCACCCGCAAAGGTTCCGTCTCAAACGTAGCCACGCTATTCACGACATATTCATTGTATATATCCACGATCGCCTTGGCGTCTCGCAAACTCACATTCCGAATCATATTCATTTCGCTAAAACAATCCGATCCGGGAAAGAATCTCTCTTTGCCCGGACCGGATCTATCATCGAGTCAAATAACTATTTTTTCTAAGCCTTCTACTCAGACAAGGCCTTGATCACCTCTTGGTTCGCCTTGCGCACCTCGGCCTCGTTGATCTTGATCACTTTACGGTCGTAGGTCATAAGGCCGTTCACCTCGCCCTCCACGTCCGTGGTTTGCGTGTAGACAGCGGCGGAGAAACCCTTCGGGACCATCGCCTTCAACTCCTTGGCGTACTTCACGTACTCGGCGGTCACCTCATCGCTATTCTTAAACTGTACATAGCCCCAGTTGCGTTTGTTCCACCACAAATGGTTCTCCACAGCCAAGCCGATACCACCATACTCGCCCAATACATTCACACGCACCGGATCGAACAGGTACATCGCCGGACCCGGGTAATTATGCAAATCCAAGATATCGCCGCACGCACGGAAATTACCGCCACTGGCCGGATTCACCAGACGGGAAGGATCGTATGTTTTTGTCCACTCGGCAGCCTTCTCGGTATCGAACTGGCCCCAAGCCTCGTTGAAGGGAACCCATACTACCACGCAAGGATTCGAAACGCACAGGTCCATGATCTCCTTCCACTCCTTGTAATAATTACGGATAGACTCCTCGGTACGCTCCTTGTCGGTTCCACCGTTATACGTATGAGGCGCCCATTGGTTACCCATGTCGCCGCTAGGCATATCCTGCCAAACCAGCATACCTTCCTTATCGCAATGATAGTACCAGCGGGCCGGCTCTACCTTCACGTGCTTGCGGATCATGTTGAAGCCCCACGCTTTCGTCTTCACGATATCATACAGCAACGCCTCGTCCGTGGGAGCCGTGTAAAGCCCGTCGGGCCACCAGCCTTGATCCAGCGGGCCGTATTGGAACAGGTTCTTGTTGTTCAAGCGCATACGCATGATGCCGTTGGCGTCACGCTCGGCGGATATCTTACGGAAGGCGGTGTACGATTTCACCTCGTCCACCTTCTTGCCATTCTTCGACAAGCTCACCTTCATATCATATAAATAAGGATTGGAAGGTTCCCACAACGTAGGATTTTGCACGGCCAAGCGTAATTCTGTCCCTTGTACGCCCTTGGCGGTAGCAACCACCTGCCCCTTATCGAGCAAGCTGACCTCCACGATGTCCGACACCGGGGAGTCGGAACAAGCCCCGACCGTCACGCTCATCACGCCATTATCGATATTCGGGATCGCCTTGATAGAGGTGATATGCGAGGAAGCGACCGGCTCCAGCCATACGGTCTGCCAGATTCCGGTGACCGGCGTATACCAGATTCCCTCCGGGTTGGCCACTTGCTTTCCACGGGGTTGGTAGCCTTTATCGCTCGGGTCCCATACACGCACCACCAGCTTATGCGTACTTTTGCCATTCAGATAGGGAGTGATATTCAAGGAAAACGGGGTAAAGCCTCCCGTGTGGGAACCGATCAAGATATCATTCACGAATACGTCCGCTTTCCAATCCACGGCGCCGAAGTTCAACAAGATATCTTTTCCTTTCCATGAGGAGGGCACCGTAAAGGTTCGTTTATACCACAACTCATTCTTCTCCCCCACTTCTTTTTGCACGCCGGACAAGGAGGATTCCACGGCGAACGGCACCAAGATATTCCCATCGAAACTCGTCGGCTCTGCCTGTCCTTTCGGAAGGATAGCGTATTCCCACTCGCCGTTCAAATTCTGCCAATCCGCACGTTCCATCCCGGGGCGTGGATATTCTGGCAATACATTCCGGGGATCTACTTTCTCAGCCCAGTCCGTCTTGATCTTGTCTCCGGCGGGCTTCCACTGCGCCCCGGCGCTACAAATCGTTGCGAACGCACAAAAGGCTAACAATAATTTTCTCATGATATTATTTACATTTTGAATTGATAATACACTTTCAAGTGACAAAGATAATAGAAAAATTCAAACGACAACCTGCCCCCGGTTCCCCTTCTCCTTATAAGACAAGTGCAAGAATTTCTTTTTCCTGTACACGATCGCTTGGTCGAACGACAGGCCGCTATCTATCAATACTTCCAGCAATCGCTCCGGGCCGCAGGCGGCGTAGCAATCGGCGGCCTCGCCCCTTGTGTGCTGGGAGTTAACGACACCGCCTACCAAGCGATTTACCCCCGGGCAACGATAGCCGCTGGTAATAGCGATCGGCTCACCGAGGCGGTCTCGCAAAGGCTGGATCAATTGCGTGATAAGCAGCCGGATAGCAGCTATCTGAGATTCGCCGGGCATGTTGTCGATACCGTTCTCTATGGCTTTACGACTATATGTGAACTCTTCTACTGTAAAATTTTTTGAGATTTGATTATTTTTATTCATGTTGCTAAACAGGTATTTTATTCGTGATATGATTTGTGAGTGAAAAAAATTAGCGCTTACTTTACATCGTAAGATTTAAGAAAAAATATAAATAAGATATTTCCTCCCTAAGAAGGAGGTCATAGTTAAGGTTTTGGTTGGAGAGGGCAAACCTGCGAAGGTCAGCCCTCTTGTTTTTTATCCCCAGACCTATACTTATAATCCACCCCGAGCAACGCCCCTGCGAACGTGGAGACCTCGCCGAAAGCGACCAATACGGAGGAATGGATCTCGCCCCGTGGAGGCATCCAGAGGCCCATGAAAAGCAATGTTATTCCCGCCAGACATAAGAGCGTGGCGATGACTAGTTGTAATCTCATGCCGATTTATTTTTCAAGGTTCCCCTAGATACTCGAATACTAACTGTACCTGCTTGGGAGTAAACACACGCTGGCCGTTCACGTACCCCGCGTTCGACAATGCTTTCATCAGCGCCTTATTATACATAAACCATCTCTTTATCTGAGTGTTCGCCGACCGGGGCGTACTGTTAGGGAAGTACATCCCGGCGATTTCCTTTAAATGCAACGCTTGTATCTTCATAATACAAATTTACATTTTATTTCTTAATTTAACAATATTTCCAAACAAAAAAATCAAGAATTGAGAATCGAAAACCAGAACACCCCCAATTCTCAATTCTCAATTCTCAATTCTCAATTTTCAATTCCCTAGATCTCGTCCGGACTCTCGCTATCCGAGCCGCCGCCGTTCTCCCCGGTAGCGACATTCGTGATATCCTTTACGTGGGCGAAACTGACGTTCGCCTTCGAGCCTTGAAGGGCCTTGCCGGGATAAAACAGGATGCGAGCCCCCGTGATATTGCCCGTGGCGTTGAACTTCGCCGCAGGATCAGCGGCCTTGGATGAGAACGACATACGGAAGTTGCCCAACTCGCCCATGCGGACGATACGGCCACCACGAAGCTCTAAATCGAGCACGTAGTTCAGCGAGTCCAGCACGCCCTTCACATCGGCGCTTGAGAGGGCCGATCGCTCGGAGATCGCCTTGCAAATATCCTCCAACTCCGTGTAACCCGTGTAGACCGGGACAGCGAACGCCTTCTCCACTTTAGCCCCTCCTTTCAAATCAGACACCTCCCTCATCATGATCTTGTACTGTAATGCCATAAGATTTTAGATTTTAAGATTTATAAATTCGTTGATAGTTGATTAACGCCAGCAAAGGTAACGCCATCGGAAACCCACACCGTTGGCTTACGTGTCACTTCCTGCCCCAACGGACGCATATAAGCGCCAATAGGGCGAGAAGCGGCAGGAAGACAAGCCGTGAGGCGAGCGATTTGCGCTCGGTATGTCGCTCCGAGACCGTCCGTGTGTCTTGCCGCTCCGAAAGTAGCCGCTCATACTCCCAGACCACTTGCTGAAGGCTGTCGCAGGTAGCGTCGATATACAAGGTGTCACGCAAGATGCGTGCGGACAAGGCGGCACGCCCATCACGCTCCGTATAAGCCGCCCCCTCGGGCAACGGCCTCAACCCCGACAACGGGATGCGCAACGTGGCCCCGCCGCCCGGCACGTTGATGGCGCTCGCCTTGAGGCGCTCCGAGCTGAGGCGCAAGTTCTCCTCGCCGTGACGGCTTAACGTGTGACGGCTGCCGTGGCAAGCCGTGAAAAGCAATAAGATAAAAACAAGATTTCTCATACGTCTTTTTAGGCCCTAAAATAGACGCAGACCATCCCTTCCGGTTGACTTACCGGAAGGGATGGACATATTTCCCAAGGATTGGGGTTAATAGTGTACGTAGATAAGACGGATAACGCAATTTCTCACGGTTCGCAGCTTCGTGCCATTTCCTTATATTGATACCTTATGACTTTCAAACGCACCATCATCTGTTTGGATTTTCAGTATATAAATTCCAGAACTTAACCCATTTGTATCTATTGTGGTCTCATTTGGAGACAATCTTCCATTACGAGAGGATATTCCTGTCGTTGAATTTAACAACTCATACGTGAAGACAGAATTGGCCTTGTTTCTGGTCTCATTTTGTGCGACTGTAATTGTTTTTCCGGATTTGTTGACTGAAACAGAATAATTATAGCCCACTGAAACAACTAAATAAGCCGTGCCACCGGTACCACAGGGAGTCGACATATAGCATCGAAGAGTATAATTTCCCGCATTATTGAACGTAACTGAAAGCTCGCCATTTGTTACGGAACTATAGACTCCTGTCGTAGGTAATACTTCCCATTTAAGAGTGGAAAAATTAGCATCAAACCAATCTCCCGATGATGTGTATTTTTTTGTACTTCCCACACGTGCGGTAGTTGGCCCCGTTATATTTATTCTGTTAGATTTACCTACTTGAACTAATCTAGATTTGGAAAAAGTTCCGACTCGTGCCGTTATAGAGCTGTTAGGAGCGGTTCCGGATTTATTTGCGGACGTAATTCTCAAGGTGTTACCTGTTGTTGAAACAACAGACCCTCTATTATCCGCCGTCCAAGTAACGTTTATGTAATCCGGACATTTATTTAAGGTATAAGTAGCTATATCGCCCTCACAAAATCCGGAAGGACCGGATACAGAGATGGGACAACCATATAGAGTCCAGATACCTTGGAGATCATCAATAGCGATACGGCAACCATCCCAATAAGTAGGGAACATCAGCGTATTAGGCAAATCCGAGTGATCTAGCCCTAGGGCATGACCGATCTCATGCGTAGCCACACCTTCTAAAAACTCCTCAGTCCAAGCTTCACTATCATCAAAATGAATTTGTCCGACAAAACGGCCTCCAGCAGGGGCTGGATAGAACGAATGTGCCAATACTCCATGAGGACCATCAAAAGCATTATCATCCCCATCGCCGTGATTGCCTGTTACCCAGCTTAATTTAAAGTCTGCCTCTGATTGATTGTAAACTTGGGTAAATGACATGTTTGTACAACTTTGCCACGCATTAAAAGCAGCCCTAATCGCAGTATTCTGCACAGATGATGAAACTTTAGAGGACGTATTACAAATGCAATATGTCAACGCCGTCTTATTCCACTTAGATCCCTCTATGCTAAAACGGGCATTCTTTAGAGCTGGATCTATCAGAGCTCCATTATCTATTAATATTTGAGAATACGCATTCACTGATAAAAATGCGAATATTAAGAGAAAAAGATGTTTTTTCATAACCAAACTAATTAATTATTGATATTACGCTTAAATGTAAACAAAAAACCGTAGTACCCGCAGGCAAGGTGGTGGCTACCTCTAGAGGATGTATTTTCCCGCTAAATTTCACGGAAGCCCCCTCTCGCTCACAATCAGCGCTCGGGTTTTTAATGTAAAAAATTCTCTCGACATCAATCGTGTTCGATTCATGTGAATGAATTGTCCAGATTTTTTCCTCATTATTATAGGAAATAGTCCCTTCCATATCACTCAATGTGACAAGATCTTGATTGTCATCTTGAAAATCACAAATCTGTGATTTGTCATCACAAGACATCAAAACGGCCATAACAAATAATGCCAAATAATAAAGGATATTTTCCACTCGTTTCATGACAATAGATATTTTTGCCTAAGATAGCAAAAAAACTCAAATAAAAGAACTTTTATCAAAAAAACACTTCATAGACTTTGAATCACGATAGCTCGTTAAACATTCCAATTAGTACTTATGGCATCACAAGACATCATTAGCCAGATCTATTAAGTCCATAATCACATCCGGATCGGATCTTATTTTCATTCGGATCGGTTCCGCCGTCCATTCGGACAGAAATTCAATTCCTTTCGAATAAAATTATTAGATATACATTTGTAATTAATAAATATTAATTAATACTACTTCCTCCTATCGTATAAAGATGAACCAAAAAGACTCATTTATAAATTATTGATAAATATTTGATTTTATCGATATTTAATTTGCTTCATATTAAAGTTTGATTTATATTTGCCGCAAATAAAGTTGTTAACCAACAAATTTACGTAATATTAATTTTATAAATTAAAGTAATGAAGAGTAACGAAACAAAACAAAAAACTATGTTGATCCAAACCCCGTCTATGGAAAAATGCGCAATCGCATTGAACCAAAACGCAGAGAATAGCGTACGTTTTATCCGATTCGGGCAAGAGCTGATCCGTCGTGCCGAGCATGAGGGCATGGACGAGGGGATGGCCGACGAGATCCGCAGTTACAACTCCCAATGCGCCAGCCAGATCAAGGCGATGCACGAGATGCGCCGCCCTTTCACCGAGATCTTGGCCGACCTGCAAAAACGGTTCGTGAGTTTAGAGAACGCCATTGATCCACGCAAGCCCGGGACACCGGCGCATACCTGCGGGCAATACCTCGACTCCTTCCTGCGTAAGCAGATGGACGAGGCTCTCAAGCAACGGGAGCGACTGGAGAAGAACCTCCGGCAGACAAAGCGCCGTATCGAAGGCCGCCAAGATCTCTCGGAGGAGGAGAAACGCACGGCGCTGGAGCGTGCGGACAAGCGCCGGTTGCTCGGCGAGCGTGACCTGAGCTTGCGGGAGATCGACTCCGAGTTGATACCGGAGCCCCTATCGCCAGAGGGCTACATGGTCCTTCTGGCCTTCTGGTGGGAGAACCGTGGCAAGGGGATGCCGGACGACGAGCTGCGCAAGACTTTCCACCCGATACTCATGTACGCCAAGGCGCAAGCCCGCAAGGGCATACTCGTAGACAGCCCGCACGTGAGCTACCTAGCCGAACCCAAACGCAAGAAAACGGCTTGACAAATTCAAGGCCAATCAATTTTCAATTATCAATTATCAATTTCAATTACCTATGTCTAATATCAAACAAATCAAGCAAGTATCCATCAAGGATAACAAATTGAAAGCGACGATCGAGGTGTACGATGAGCGTACCGCCGACAGCTACCAGACCTCTTACCAGAACGAGTGCCCTATCCATGAGGAATTTACGTTGGCCATGGCGAACCTAAACTTCCACGTGGAGAAGATCTGCGGCACCTGCTTCCCCGGCCTCCGGGCCGAGGGCTTCTACCGCCAGCCGTCCGGCGACTCGGAGTTACTCACCATCTACGCCGTGAACCGTGCCGATGATAACACCTGCCCCGTCAACCTCGCCACCCGGCTCCACCTCGGGCGGGACGAGTACGCATGGATAGACCGCCTGCTGGAAGACCTCTCGCTATGCGAGCGTGAGGCCCTGCTATACATCACGCAAGGCAAGCGCCTCGGCATGGAGCGTTTCGTCGAGATCGGGAACACGAGTGACGAACCTCTTAACACAGCCGCCTAAGACCATGACACACGCATCCACGCTTATCACGCCGACGGCCAAGAGCTGTCTGCTGGGCGACCAAGCCGCCGCCTGTTTCTTCCACCTCGCCTCGGGCGAGAGCCGCTCACGCAACTACCGCTTCGCACGGGGAAACGAGTACGGGTATTACTACGAGCCACGCATCCGCAAATGGATCACCTTCGACAACCGGATGGGAACCTTCTACGTGGAGATCTGCGACACGGACCGAGAGGCCGAACAACTCCTGACTGATGGGAACGGACTACTCGCCGCTTAGCGAGGCCGTCTTACGCTACACGGGGCTGCGGGTGGAACGGGAGTTCCCCTTCCACCCCACCCGTGAGTGGCGTTTCGACTTCGCCATTCCTCAAGCCCACGTAGCCATAGAGGTGGAGGGCGGCTTATGGAACGGCGGTCGCCACTTCCGCCCCGAGGGCTGGCGGCGTGACATGGAGAAATACAACGAGGCCGCCGCTTGCGGATGGCTCGTGATACGCACCACGCCCGCCGAGCTGCTCAACGTACGCACGCTGCAATGGATCGTGAGGGCGATCAAGACTCGCGATTAACTTTCAATTTTCAATCATCAATTTTCAATTAACCATGGCACGACCTATTAAAAAGGGGCTGGATTATTTCCCGCTCAATACCGATTTCATGAATAATCGCACGATACGCCGCTTGAAGAGGAAAGGCGGCTTCAAGGCAATCGTCCTCTATATGGATTTATTATGCGACATTTACGCCAATAGTTATTTTATAGAAATAACCGACAACTATATATTCGATCTTTCGGATCAACTCGGGCTCGAAGAAAAAGACATCCGGAGCATGATCGAGATAATGATAGAACTCGGATTATTCCACGAGAGATCTTTTGACAAAAGCCATATCCTAACCTCCGAGACCATACAAGAGCAATATGCCTTTTCAAAGAGTAAAAGACCAGATAATAAAGCTGTTATTGAGTTGTATAAAATAGTTAACGATGTAAAAACCGAGGTTTTCGCAGACGAAACCCCGCAAAATGACACGAAAAGTGCATATAGTATAGTAAAGGAAAGGAAAGAAAACATTACTACTACTTCTTCTCCCGCACGCACGTACGCACGGGAAGAGATCCTCCGCTCTTATCGAGACGAACTATCCAACGATGAGGATTGGCGGGCCGCTATCGTCCGTATGAGCGGCAAAGGTCCCGCCGTATTGGACCTGTTACCGGGCGTGATGGAACTTTTCGAGAGTCACATCGTCTCTACCGGCGACATGGGAACGCTCCGCACCAAGAACGATTACGCCCGTCGTTTCACCTCTTGGTGGAGATGCCTCGATTACCAACCCGAGGCAGACATAATCAATCGTCCCGCACCAATCGCCCCGGCCGGAAACAAACGGCCCGCCGCCCCCTCACGCATAGAAGAAGCCATGAAAGCGAGCGAACGAGCGGCACAAATAGCATTGAACATCTTACAAGCCGACGGACATGACAAGTCTAGAGCTTAGGCTACGGGAATCCTTGTCCTCGGAACGGATCGAGGACATATCAATCGAACAACTCACGCAATCCGTCTCCCAGTTGATCGCACAGACGTACATCATGGTCGGCTACCAGACGTACAACGAGCGGGATATCGGGATATTGGCGGCCAAGTTATCGTCCGACCTCCGGGAATCATACGCCTACCTCACCTTCCCCGAGGTATCGCTTTGCTTCGAGCTAGGGGCGAAAGGCACGTTCGGCGACTACACGGGCGTGAACCTCCGCACCTTCTCACGTTGGCTGAAAGCCTACAAGACAAGCGACCTGCGCTATCACGCCGTCGTGGAACGGGAACGGGATCGGCGGCAGAACGCCCTCCCACCCGTCAGCGAGGCTTACAAGGAAGAGCGTGAGCTTGCCTTTCTCCGCAAGGTATTCCAGCAATACAAGGCCGGTTACCCGCTGGAACGCCTTTATCCCGCCCGTGTCTACCAGTCCTTGCAAGAGCGGGGATTGATACACGATACCCCCGAGGAGAAACGCCACGCCATGAGCCTCTTCGCCCATTGGAGACCACCGGGTCACCTGCCCATCAGCGAGGACTATCGGCTGACGATGGTGCGACAGCAAGCCATGGCATGGTTGCTGCGGAGGTATTTCGATGGGCTGATAGCTAAAGAGAAAGCATAAGAACGAGTAGTATGCACTTGCATATCTGTTAATAATTCGCCAATAAAAACATTGATTTACAAAATATATAGTTATATTTGCATCGTCATGTGGCTATAGCGTTAGTTGAAAAGCATGGCGACATATTATGTATTAGAGCATCGAGTGTTATTCTAGGCATTGTCAAACATCCCTAAAAGCAAAGTCAACTAGAATAACAAACTTCATGCTCACGCTGTTGTATTATCTCAAATATACAATAATGGCGTGAGCTGTCGTTTGTTATAGTTGACAAAGGTATGGGGATACCTGACAAGCCTATAACAATATAACGGCAGCTTCACGCTTTTTTTTTGTGTCTGCCCATAAAAACTCTATTTCTCCAATAATTATACATTTGGCCTATAATTAATCGAATTTAACAACATGGCTTTTCAGAGGAAAAGCTTGGTTATTTAGTTAAATAAAGAAAAGAGCTATCTCGTTCGTGAGAATATAGGTAGCTCACTATTGTTTAACCTTTTTAATGCGTTCACATCCTATTGATGGTAGACTTGTGCCAATAGGCTATAGTTAAATTTTATCATCATTACCCATAATTTCCTTCAAACTATAATGGTATGATAAAAACTAATTGTACATTTAGGGCAATCCTATTTTAGTTGTTAACTAATTAAAACTGATTCAGAAACATGAGAACTTCTTTATTTATATTTTTCATGGTCATTTTTATTGGTTGTAGTGAAAATGACATTATCGATGAAGGGGAAAAACCAGAAGATCCTCAAGCCGAAATAGAGGTTTATTATGACCAAGAAAGTACAAGCTCAAGAAAACCTGATGCAGGCGCAAAAGTGTATTTGTATTATAACATTAATATAACGACAGCGTTTGGTGGCCTTGCATCTTATGAAGGATAAGGCTAGGTATGCCCCTAGGTGATATAAAATGGGAACTATTCTTCTCACGCAAGAGAACACCCGGAAAGTATCGGACAAATAGACAACTCAACCCGAAAACCACCGAGGAAAGATTGTCCTCTTATTAAACTTCATCGTGCAATTTGATTATACAATTTAATAACGTACATTCGCGTACAAATAAATTAAATCTGTAGTCCGATGAGAACGCATTTACGCGAAAGCATGCTAGCGCTTCTTTTGATAGGTATCTTAGCCACGGGTTGCGATACCGGAACGAAGAAGGCTTCCGAAAACAGTATCACGTTTGATTCTATCAGCGTGGAAAAGACTTACCATTTGTTAGATAATCCGGATAATCCCAATTGCAATCTAGAGATCAAGTTCGTTTATCCCCGGAAATATTCGGATAAAGAGGTTCTTAAGAATCTACAGAGACAGTTCGTCTCCTCTTATTTCGGCGAGAATTATGAGCAATTATCCCCCGAGGAGGCGGTACGGAAATATACCGACGACTATCTGGCCGCTTATAAGGATATGGAAGAGGATTACAAGGCTGAGGTGGCGAAATCCGACGAGACACCGGTGGGCTCTTGGTTCTCTTACTATGAGATGTCGTCGGATGATATCGCCTTCAACCAAGACGATATCATCAGCTATACGGTAAGCTTCGAGAACTATACGGGCGGAGCGCACGGCGCGCATTCCTACAATAACCATGTAGTGAACCTCAAGACCGGTAAGCCGATCACCGAGGAGGAGATATTCGTGGACAACTATCAAGACAATCTGGCGCGAATATTGGTAGATCAGATCGCCAAGCAAAACAACGTATCCGACGCCAAGGAACTGGAAAATATCGGTTTCTTTAGCGTGGACGAGATCTTCCCGAACGGGAACTTCCTCGTAGACGAGACGGGTATCACCTATTCTTTCAACGAATATGAGATAGCGGCATACGTGGTAGGCGTCACGAACGTCCATCTCCCTTACAAGGAAATCCGCTATTTGCTGCGGGATGACAGCCCGATAAGTCAGTTAATTGAAAATTGAGAATTGAAAATTAATGATAGATAAACCTATAAACAGATGTCCTATGGAACAAAATACAGAGAAATTTTCAATTCTCAATTCTCAATTCTCAATTCTCACATCTTATTTCCCCGATCTCACCGACCGGCAAAAAGAGCAATACGCCGCCCTATATGACCTATATACGGATTGGAACGCCAAGATCAACGTGATCTCACGGAAGGATATCGAGAACCTATATCCGCATCACGTGCTTCACTCGCTGGGTATCACCCATATGCTGCGTTTCAAGCCGGGTTCCTCGGTGATGGATCTGGGTACGGGAGGCGGTTTTCCCGGCATCCCCTTGGCGATCTTATTCCCGGAGACCCATTTCCATCTGGTAGACAGCATCGGGAAAAAAATCAAGGTGGGACAAGCCGTGGCCGAGGCGATCGGGCTGGAGAACGTATCCTTCCGCCATTGCCGGGGCGAGGAGGAAAAGCAGCTTTTCGATTTCGTGGTAAGCCGTGCCGTGATGCCTCTGGCGGATCTGGTAAAGCTCGTCCGCAAGAATATAAAGAAAGAACAGATCAACGCGTTGCCCAACGGATTGATTTGCCTGAAAGGTGGAGAGCTGGCGCACGAGATATTGCCTTTCCGGAACCAAGCGATAAGCATGGATCTGAAAGACCATTTTAAAGAAGAGTTTTTTGAAACTAAAAAAGTAGTGTACGTACCCTTATGATTACGATAAAATCTTTCGAAGTAAACTATTTCTCCGAGAATACTTACTTGCTATACGATGATACCAAGGAGGCGGTCCTTATCGATTGCGGCTGCCTGCGCAAAGAGGAACAAAAAGAAGTAAGCGACTTTATCGCCCAGAACGGGCTGACGCTGAAACGTTACCTTTGTACGCACCTCCATCTGGATCACATATTCGGTAACGAATTCATCCATGACACCTACGGATTGAGCCCGGAAGCCCATAAAGCGGACGTGGAGGGCCTTCCCTCTCCCGAGGAGCAAGCCAAGGCATTCGGCCTGCCGATGAAGGCGAAAAGCATCCCGGTAGGGAAATATCTGGTAAACGGGGAAATCATAAAGTTCGGGAAATCCGAGCTGGCGGTATTGAGCGTTCCCGGCCATTCGCCCGGAGGCTTGGCTTTCTATAACAAGAAGAACGGTTTCGTGATCGTAGGAGACTCCTTGTTCGCCGGAAGCATCGGCCGTACTGATCTATGGGGAGGCAACCAAGATGTACTGCTTGCCGCTATCAAGGACAAATTGCTGTCGTTGCCGGACGAGACCGTGGTATACCCCGGCCATGGCCCCGAGACACGAATCATTGATGAGAAATTAAATAATCCTTATTTATAAAATACTAGAATTATGGACACAAATAAGTTTGTAAACCGCCACGTGGGCATCTCAGCGGAAGATATTCCCGCTATGTTGGAGACGATTGGCGTGAAGTCTTTGGACGAGTTGATCGATCAGACCATTCCGGCCAACATCCGTTTGAAAGAGCCGTTGAACCTCCCGGAGGCCATGACGGAACGTGAGTTCGCCGAGCATATCGCCGAGCTGGCCTCCAAGAACGAGGTATTCACCTCTTATATCGGTATGGGTTGGTACGACACGGTTTGCCCGGCCCCGATCCAACGTAACGTATTCGAGAACCCGGTTTGGTACACCTCCTATACTCCGTATCAGGCGGAAGTATCCCAAGGACGCTTGGAGGCGTTGCTGAACTTCCAGACTGTTATCAGTGAATTGACAGGATTACCTTTGACAAACTGCTCGCTACTCGACGAGGCGACCGCGGCAGCCGAGGCGGTTACCATGTTCCATGGTTCACGTAGCCGTGCGCAGGTGAAAGCGGAAGCGAATACGGTATTCATCGACGAGAATGTGTTCGCCTCTACGCTGGCCGTCATCCACACCCGCATGGTCCCGCAGGGCATCCAGGTGGTAGTGGGCGATTATAAGAAATTCGAGTTCACGCCGGATGTGTTCGCCGCCATCGTACAGTTCCCGAACGCGGATGGTTCGATCGAGGACTATAAGGAATTCGTAGCCCGTGCGGGCGCCGCCGGAGCCAAGGTAGGCGTAGCCGCTGACTTGATGAGCTTGGTATTGCTGACTCCTCCGGGAGAATGGGGAGCGGATGTCGTATTCGGTAGCAGCCAGCGCTTCGGTATCCCGATGTTCTACGGGGGTCCTTCCGCCGCTTTCTTCGCTACGAAGGACGATTATAAACGTACGATCCCGGGACGTATCATCGGTATCTCCAAGGACGCTTACGGCCATCCGGCTTATCGCTTGGCCTTGCAGACCCGCGAGCAACATATCAAACGAGAGAAGGCTACGTCCAATATCTGTACGGCTCAGGCGTTGTTGGCTACCATGGCCGGCTTCTACGCCGTATATCATGGAGCGGAGGGGTTGCGTAACATCGCCGGACGGATTCATTCCACGGCCGGATTCTTGGCCAAGGAGTTGGAGAAACTGGGATATACGCAATTAAACAAGGATTATTTCGATACCTTGAAGATACAGCTTCCTTCACACGTGTCGGTGAACGCGCTGCGTGAGATCGCCTTGGAGTGCAAGGTGAACTTGCGTTACTTCGAGGCCGGACAAGTGGGCGTCAGCATAGACGAGACAACATTGCCTACGGACATAGGCGTATTACTATACATCTTCGCCGGAGCCGCAGGTAAAGACTATATGCTGGACGAGTCTATCCCCGCCCAGACTTATTTCGACGCTAAATTCGCCCGTACCTCCGATTTCTTGCAGCAAGACGTATTCAAGAAATATCATACGGAGACCGAGTTGATGCGTTACATTACCCGTTTGGGACGAAAGGATGTTTCCTTGGCTCAATCCATGATCTCGCTGGGATCTTGCACGATGAAGCTGAACCCGGCTTCTACGATGTTGCCGCTTAGCCGTGCGGAATTCATGAATATCCACCCGTACGCTCCGGAGGAGCAAGTGGAGGGCTATACGGAGCTGATCGAGAACCTGTCTTCTTACTTATGCACGATCACAGGCTTCAAGGGCTGTACGTTGCAACCGAACTCCGGCGCCGCCGGCGAGTACACGGGTCTTCGTGTGATCCGTGCTTATCAGGAAAGCATCGGCCAAGGCCATCGTGATATCGTTTTGCTTCCGGCTTCCGCCCACGGAACCAACCCGGCCAGCGCTATCCAATGCGGATATAAGACCGTAACCGTTAAATGCGACGAGAATGGTAATATCGATCTGGAAGATTTCCGCGCGAAAGCCGAGGAGAACAAGGAGCGTCTGGCTGCCAGCATGATTACCTATCCGTCCACGCATGGTATCTTCGAGGTGGACATCAAGGAGATGTGCGACATCGTTCACGCTTGCGGAGGACAGCTTTATATGGATGGCGCCAACATGAACGCGCAGGTTGGATTGACAAATCCGGGTACGATCGGCGCCGATGTATGTCACTTGAACCTGCATAAGACCTTCTCTTCTCCTCACGGAGGTGGTGGTCCCGGCGTAGGCCCGATCTGCGTGGCCGAGCATCTGGTTCCGTTCTTGCCGCAGCATCCGGTGCTTTGGGGCAGCGACTTGAATACGGTATCCGCGGCTCCTTATGGTAGCGCCGGTATCCTGCCGATCACGTACGCTTACATCCGCTTGCTGGGTACGGAAGGTCTTGAGACAGTGACGAAGACGGCCATCTTGAACGCCAATTACTTGGCCGCTAAGTTCAAGGATACGTACGGCATCGTTTATACCGGAGCGACAGGCCGTGTAGGTCATGAGTTGATCTTGGAATGCCGCACGGTAAAAGAGCGTTCGGGCATCGACGAGGGCGATATCGCCAAGCGTTTGATGGACTTCGGCTACCATGCTCCTACCCTATCTTTCCCGGTACACGGCACCTTGATGGTAGAGCCGACCGAGAGCGAGAGCAAGGCCGAGCTGGATCGTTTCGTAGAGGTAATGGAATGTATCTGGAGCGAGATCAAGGAGGTGGAGGAAGGCAAGGCATCCAAGGAGGACAACGTCTTGAAGAATGCCCCGCATCCGGAATACGAGGTGACCGCCGACGAGTGGAAACACGCGTATCCCCGCACGAAGGCCGCCTTCCCGCTGGAATGGTTGCACGACAGCAAGTTCTGGATTAACGTAGCCCGTGTAGATAACGCTTACGGCGACCGTAACTTAATACCGACTTTATGCGCTTGCGAGATATGAAGAAGCTCTTTATCGCTTTGGCGGCCGTCGCTCTGACGGCTTGCGTCAAGGCTCCCGAGAAAACAGTCAAGGTCTACGCATGGCAAGGCGAAGGTGGGAATACCACCGAGCAAACCTTACAGGCGGACTTTAGTAAATGGCATGCCCACGGAGTAGACGGGATGTGCTACAACGCCGGCCATGACACGGAGAAAATTCAGCGTGCCGCCAAAGCGGCCCATGCCAATGGCATGGAATATCACGCATGGATTCCCGCCATGTTGCAACATGGATTGGACTCCACCCTCTACGCCGTGAACCGGAAAGGCGAGTCGGCCTATTCCGTACAGGCGTATGTGCCTTATTACAAATGCCTGTGCCCGAACCAAGAAGGTACGGCGGAGTTCTTGCTGAATCTGTATGGCAAGGTAGCCGATATCCCGGAGGTGGATTATATCCATCTGGATTATATCCGTTACGTGGATGTCATCCTAGCCCGCGGACTTTGGGAAAAATACGGTTTGGTGATGGACGAGGAATATCCTACGGCGGACTATTGTTACTGTGACAAATGCGTGGCCGATTTCAAGGCCGCTACCGGTATCGACATCAAATCCGTAGAGGATCCTTCCAAATGCGCAGAATGGGCGCAGTTCCGTTGCGACTTGATCACGAAATTGGTAAACCGCATCGCCGACGAGGTTCACGGCAAAGGCAAGAAAGTGAGCGCCGCCGTATTCCCGGGGCCGGACTCTCACGCTAAATGGATGGTTCGTCAAGAATGGAATAAATGGAATATCGACGCTTTCTTCCCGATGAATTATAACGATTTCTATCTGGAGGACGCTTCTTGGCTGGCTCCGATCGTGAAAGAGGAAGTAGCCTCCGTGCAAGGCAAGAAGCCGGTTTATAGCGGTTTGTTCATCTGCGAGGATTGGCAGAACAAGGCGAATATCAAGGACCCGGAAGGCCACGGACTGATCCCGTCCGAGATCGAGGAGGCCGTAAGAGGCTCCATGGAAAACGGAGCGGCTGGCGTGGCGTTGTTTACGCCGGGCAACATGACGGATGAGCATTGGAAAGCTTTCGATAAGGCGATCCACCAACCGTATACCGTAAAGCCCTAATTCGTAATTACTATACGATAAAACAAAGACGAGGAGGCGCAGCTCTTCATTTTCTCACCTGCGCCTCCTCTTTTACTTATCCATCTAATCTATCTTACTAATAAAAATATCATGACAACTAAGAAACAAGAGAAAATCAAGTTCAGTAAAGCATTCTGGGTAGCGAACACCGTCGAGTTGTTCGAGCGAGCCGCTTATTACGGCGTATTTATCGTCATCACCCTTTATCTTAGCCGCATCTTAGGCTTTAACGACATTCAGGCTGCCAGCATCGCCGGAATCTTTTCCGCCTGTTTGTATCTGCTGCCCACATTCGCCGGAGCGTTGGCCGATAAGATCGGTTTCCGCAACTCGATGCTACTGGCTTTCACTTTGTTAACTTGTGGTTATCTAGGACTGGCAGTTTACCCTACTTGGCTTCAATCCGCCGGACTTGTTGAATACAGCACGACGACTACCTTTACGGGATTGCTGGAGAGCAATCTTCAGTACGGCATTATCCCTATCATGGCCTTGATCGTATGCGGCGGGGCTTTTATCAAGAGCGTTATCTCCGGTACGGTCGCTAAAGAAACTACGCCGGAAACCCGGGCAAAGGGTTTCTCTATCTTCTACGCGATGGTAAATATCGGGGCTTTCTCCGGAAAGACCATCGTGAAGCCGCTTCGCGAGGCGTTGGGTAACGAGGGGTTGATTACCTTGAACTATTTCTCGGCGAGCATGACGTTCCTTGCCTTGCTTGCCATTTGGTTCTTCTACAAAAGCGCCCAGCACTCGGGCGAGGGCAAGACGTTCGGGCAGATTTGGAACGCCTTGATCAAAGTTTGCAGTAATGGCCGGCTGATTACCTTAATCATCATTATCACCGGATTCTGGATGGTGCAACACCAGCTGTATGCCACGATGCCTAAATATGTGCTTCGTTTGGCCGGTGAGGGGGCCTCTCCTTCTTGGTACGCCAACGTAAACCCTTTAGTCGTAGTTCTGACAGTCAATCTAGTAACGCAGATGATGCGGAAGCGGACAGCGCTTACTTCCATGACGGTCGGTATGTTCATCATGCCGATATCCGCTCTTTGCATGGCATCCGGGAATATGCTAGACGGAAATACGAATATACTCGGCATGCACCCTGTCGCCTTCATGATGGTGGTAGGCATCGTGTTCCAAGGCTTGGCCGAGACATTCATATCGCCTCGCTTCCTCGAGTATTTCTCTTTGCAAGCTCCCAAGGGAGAGGAAGGTCTTTATCTTGGATTCAGCCATTTGCATTCCTTCTTATCCTCTATCTTTGGGTTTGGATTATCCGGATTCCTTTTGAGTAAATACTGTCCGGAACCTACCCTCTTCGCCTCTCATGAGGAATGGCTGACGGCTAGCGCAAATGCCCATTATATCTGGTATTATTTCGGAGCGATCGCTTTAGTCTCAGCTTTTGCCTTGATTATTTATGGCAAGGTGGTAGAACGCCTAGACGCAAAACAGGTACGAGGCTGATATCGTCTTAATAAACATACATATCTTCGTAAGAACTTGGTTTGTACCCGAGAGTGGTACAAACCAAGTTTTTTTCATATTTTAGTTTCTCTTTGGAAAACCATGAATGTCTTTAAAACACGACATAGGGTCAGTATGTTTTCATGTAATTAATTAAGGAGAGAAGCTATGGGACAGTCCAAACAAAAGAGCAAAAGCACGGCTCTTTTATTCATCGAGTACGTCAAGATACGTGCTCATAGCAAGAGGGAGCAGGGAAAGCTGAGTACCGCGGAACTATATGAGGTGGCGGGACGACATTTCGAGCGTTTCTTGGGGAAGAGCGTTTGCCGTATCAAAGATGTGACGGCGACGCAGATCGCCGATTTCCACTGTTTCTTGCAGAAACTGGGGTTAAAGACCAACTCGGTCAATAGTTATATGAGTAGCCTGAGGGCGATCTACAACGCCGCCTTGTCCGAAGGGCTGGTGACCGTACGGGAGAACCCTTTCGCACGCTTACGCTTGAAAAGGGAAGAGACCGCCAAACGGGCCATCCCCTCCGAAGCCATCCGGGAGATAGCGGCACAGGACTTACGGGAGCGACCGGACCTTGAGCGGGCCGCTGACCTGTCGATTTTCAGTTTTATGGCCTTCGGCATGCCTTTCGTGGACATCGTGAACTTGAGAAAGGAAAATATCCGAGGCGGCGAGATCGTGTACAACCGCCGCAAGACAGGCACGCAGATCCGGATCGAAATCACCTCCGGCATGAAGGCCCTGATCCGGAAATACAGGAATGACACGCCTTTCATCTTCGACTTGGGGCTGACATCTCCGGATCATACCAATAATCAAGAATACAAACGGTTATTGAGCCGGCAGAACCGGGCCTTGAGGGAAATCGGCGAGCGGCTGGGGCTGAAGATCAAGCTCACCTCTTACGTCATGCGTCACACATGGGCCTCGGAGGCCTTGGCGCACCACGTCCCGGTTGCCGTGATTAGCCAAGCGATGGGGCATTCGTCCGAGAAGACCACCCGATGCTATCTCAGCTCGCTCGACCAGTCGGAACTGAACAAGGCGAATAAACAAATAACGAGATTCTTGAATAATCTGCTGAGGAAGGGATACGAGACTTATTTACGAAATAAGTCAAAACCGGATTAACAGCCCTATAATGAGTTGTTTGCGATTCAACAAGAAGCGACAAGGCAACTCTGTTATAGAACAACACGACAAAGTACGGTTTTATATATTAGAAAAACAAGCTTTTTTCTAATCTTTTTTAGCAAACAACCTTTTTCTCCCGAAAAGAGAAGTTCCGCATAAGGAATATTCACGTTTTTTTCCTTGATATAAGCCTTTTAGGCGCTTTTACCAAAAGGAGGGCAAAGGCTGTCCTTACCATCGTGCCTTTACGTTTTATTAACAAGCTCTTCTCACGCCTTTTGCCAGTCAAAAGAACTACGTACACGAGGATGTATAAGAAAACCACGGTCGTTTACCGTTTTTTCGCTCCAATAACGAAACCGTTCGGCGATGGATCTATCTGCCGTAAACCTTATTTCGTAAATAAGGATCGTTGTCACTATACAGGAAGAACCATATATCAAGCCCTTAGTGATGGATGAGAGACTGGAAGAACCAATGGAAACGCGAAGGCTTTTCCTGAAAATAGAGAGAGTGACTGGCCGTTAGGAAAAAACCGACCCAACTTCTGTATCCGGTAAGAACTACGACCCGTTCATAAGATGATTATTTACTTAATTCAATGAATACAATGAAAATGAAAAGGCTTTTCACGTTAATGGTATTTCTCTGCGCGGCGTTCCTCTCGCAAGCGCAGACTTCGCCGGGCGATGACAAGGGCGCCGTGGCGGCCATCAAGACCAATCTCCCGTACTGGGGAGTGGGCGGTACCTTCAACCTCGGCGCCGAGTTCCGGCTGGCACGGCACTGGACGCTGGACTTGGAGGCGGGACTCAACCCCTTCGACGGGAAGAACGACGACGGATCTTACGACCGTACGATGAAACACTTCCGGGCGCACCCCGAGTTGCGCTATTGGTTCTGCGAGTCATTCCAAGGGCATTTCCTGGGGCTTCACGTACCCTTTATCGCCTATAACTTCGCCGACCTGAAGGTTCTCGACCTCGAGAACGAGCGTCGCCAAGGCTGGGGAACAGGCGTAGGCGTCAGCTACGGATACCAATGGCTCCTGCACGAGCACTGGAACTTGGAGGCCACGCTCGGCGTAGGATACCTCTACCTCAATTACGACAAGTTCCCTTGCAAGAATTGCGGCAACAAGTCGGAAGACAACAAGAAGCACTACTTCGGCCCTACGCAGGCGGCCGTCAGCTTGATCTACTTATTCTAAAACACGCGAACTGATGAAAAGACGATTCTTACCCATAGCTCTGCTGCTGGCCGGATCCTTGGCGGCGGCGGATGCGTACGCGCAGGAGAACACGTTGCGCGTAGAGAAAAAACTCATCGAACGGTCCGGTGACTACCTGCTAGTAGACCTCACCCTCAACCTGAGCGACCTAGAGATCCGCTCCAACCGATCCGTTACCTACACGCCGGTCATCCAGCGGGGCGACAGCTTGAGAAGACTGCCCGCGCTGATCGTGAACGGGCGTAAGCGCCAGATCCTATACGAGCGCACGGGGCGCGACACCGCCACCGACGGGGAGTTCGCCGTGCGCCGCAAGAACGGTACCGAGCAACGCTTCGACTATCACGCCCGCGTGCCTTACGCCCGCTGGATGGACGGTTCCGAGATGGCCTTGGTGATCGACGAGTGCGGTTGCGGATGGGAGGCTCTCAAGAATGACCGGAGCACGCTCTTCCCGATCCAGCTGGATCAGGCCCCTCGCCCACTCATGGCCTACGTGGCGCCTCCGGTGGAGGTGAAGAACCGGGCGAAGGAGGGTAGCGCGTCCCTCGACTTCCCCGTGAACCGCACGGAGATCTGCCCGGACTACCGCCAGAACTCGCGCGAGCTGGCGGCGATCCAAGAGATCATAGAGTCCGTACGCGGCGATAAATACGCCACCATCACCGGTATCAGCATAAAAGGATATGCCTCTCCCGAAGGCTCATACGCCAATAACGAACGTCTGGCCAAGGGCCGCTCCGAAGCTTTGCTGGCATACGTGAGAGAGCGGTACGGCCTAGACGGCGTGGACACCGAGGCGAGCTACGAGGCGGAGGACTGGCAAGGGCTGGAGGACTGCGTGGAACGCTCCTCGATGCCCGCCAGGGAGGCCCTGCTTGACGTGATCCGGGACGCCTCCATCGACGACCCGGATCGTCGCGAGGAGAGGCTGAGGGGCGTCGACGGGGGCGAGCCTTACCGTTACCTGCTAAAGGAGATCTACCCCGCCTTGCGCCACTCGGACTATAAGGTGAGCTACACCATCCGGCCGATCAGCGTGGAGGAGGCGAAGAAATTGATTTACAACGACCTGAAACAGCTGAGCCTCGATGAGATGTTCCGTGTGGCGCAGACCTACGAGACGGGAAGCGCCGAGTTCAAGGAGGTGTTCGAGATTGCCGTGCGCATGTATCCGGACGACCCCGTGTCGAACCTCAACGCTGCCAACTCCGCCCTGCTGAACGGCGACAGCGCCGCGGCGCGCCGCTACCTAGCGAAGGCGCAAGAGGGACCGGAGCGTAGGCTGGCCGAGGGCGTAGCCTCTTGGCTGGAGGGCGATACCGACCGGGCGGCCACCATCTTCCGTGCACTGACGAACGACGTGCGGGTGGGCGAGCAGGCCCGGGCCAATCTGGAACAGGTGGAGGATTGACCCGCTGCCCCGCAGCAGATGTCTTCCGAGGTCTGCCGCGGTCGTCGGAGACTATTACATACTAACTTTAATTAAACAATAAAACAACATGAGACTGAAAAGTACATTATGGGCACTCGCCTTCGCTTGCGCGGCGGTGTCTTGTTCGGACGATCTGGAGAACGGGCCGAACGTAAACAACAACAATGGGGAAATGGGTGAGGCCGACGCCTATCTTAAGGTCGTGGTCAACTCTGACATAGCGACAAAAGCCGCCGACTCAGAGGAAGAGCCCGGATCGCGTGACGAGTACGAGGTAAAAGATGTCACGATCATCCTCTTCAATAATGGTGAAAGCACTGACTACGGCTTCGGGGCGGACAGCCAGATCAAAGGCGTGGGTTTCGCGCAAGTCGGTCAAATGGAAGGAAGCGGTACGGATAACCATTCCTTCATGGCACAGATAGAAGTACCGGTCTCCGATCCGGGATCCACGTTGGCTGGTAACACATACGGCGTGATAGCCGTTACGAACCTGGGCGGAAGCAAAGATGTCCCGAACGATTTGTATAAAGCGATCAAGGACCAAACGAGTGGCACAAAAATCACAAAGGGATCAGAATTGGCCGACTATATCATCAAATACGAACAGTATAATAACCAGACCAATGGCTTTGTCATGTCCACCCATGCCATGGAATGGCCGAAAGAATCAGGCGAGGAGAGCAAGGTTACGTTCAATGAAAACCCCACCGACGAGAACCACGCACCTACCGTAAACGTATATGTAGAACGCTTGGCCGCCAAGATCCGTATCAAGGAGGATCAGGACAAAGGAGCAAACTTCTTCTACACAATCACTTCACAAGAGACCCCGAGCAATACAATCGCCAAGGTCGCCTTGCGACAGGCCGCTATCGTGAACCAGTTGAACAGCGGATCTTATTTGTTGAAACGTGTATCAAACACGATCAACGGCGAGGGGGATATTACCGCGGGTGAACAAACCTACTTAGGCCCAGAGGTTTGGAGTATGGACAATGGAACAAAGGTAGTTACAGCGAACTATGTAATAGACCCATGGTTCTTTAAGAAAAACGCCAGCGCCGATTTACCAACAGCAACCGCCCAATTGAGCTACAGCAACCCATACAGAGTGGGTGAGCAAGGTACAATGAACAATATCGGTGCTATATGGGATTCATATTCAAAAAAAACTAGCTTGCCTAGCGAAGCTAACGATAACGGAGCCATACGCTTGGCGTACGTAATGGAGAACACGACCAAGGTCGGTACCTCATTGCAAGGCTACGCGACGGGAGCGGTGTTCAAGGCAACCTATTACCCGGCACAAATGAGTGAGGTTGATGAGACAGGTAGCATTACCCCGAAACCTGTCACGTATGGCGAAACAGCTTTTAAAGATATTGACAACACTACTGCCGGTAAAACATTCTATCGCTATGAGGGAAAGATCTTTAAGGACGATGACGCTATTTTCGCTTATTACCTGAATGAACACGGGCATTTTGATGCGGATGGCGAACATGCAAACTGCAACTACACCGATTTTATCGGTGATAAGTTCTCCAAACTTAATATCGCAGACTTCCATGAGCATTTCTACACGGACGAAGAAGCGAAACATGATCCGTTTGGTTATCTAGATTACTTGCATAAAGAATCAAAGAAAAATCCTAATGCAACAACATTCGGTGAGATAACAGGCGTAAACGACTTCACGGCTTACATGGAAAGTAAACCCGATGCTACGACTTATAACGACGTAGACGAATTCATAAATGGGGAATGTTACTATACTTATTGGATCAAGCATCAAGACAACAAGAACTCACATCTGATCGCCCCCATGGAGTATAGCATCGTCCGCAACAACATCTATGATTTGCAGATAAGTGGTGTCAGCGGCCTGGGCTTCGCTCGTAGCATGGTTCCGGATCCCAAAGATCCGACCGAGGATAGCAACCAGTTGCTGAACGTCGTTCTTCACGTGAAGAACTGGACGGTTCGCCCCAACAGCGACATCATCCTCTAACGACCCCTTCCTCCCCCTCCGGCCCTCCGCCGGAAGGGAGGAACCCTATATGCCACCGGGGAAATCCCCGCTTCCTACATACATGACCCTATAGCACAGTTGGGATCCTGCCCTTCCCATCAGTGAATGACAGGAGGGTGGCTCCCCGGTGGACATTAAATTATCTTTGGCAGTAAACAAACAACGTTTAAACAGATATGAACAGATTCTCCAATTTATTAATCAAATCGATCGGCGCGCTGACGCTGACGGGACTCGCCGCGTGCGACTATATCCACGATGACTCCATCGCCCCTTGCGAGTACCGGCTGCGCCTCGTGTACGATTACAACATGAAATTTGCCGACGCCTTCCAATGCGAGGTGGATAAAGCCGCATTGTTTATCTGCGACAACAAGGGTAATTTTATCCGGCGGCAAGATATCGAGGGAGCGGAGTTGAAAGCGAACAACATCGCGATGGACCTCGAGCCCGGGACTTACCAAGTGCTCACTTGGGCCGGACTGGACGAGAGCTCCTACCAATGGCCCGAGCTCACCCCCGGATCCTCCACCATCGAGGAGATTCGCGTCAAGACGCTACGGGAGGCCGACGCTACCCAACCCAATGAACTGACACCCCTCTGGCACGCGCTCGACACGCTCGTGATCACCGGCGACCGCCACGAGGAGAAAGAGATATCGTTGGCCAAGAACACCAACAAGCTGCGCGTCGTCCTGCAAGATACCGAGGGATACAGCATGGACGTGAAGGACTTCTCCTTCCGGATCGTGGCCGACAACGGATACATGGACTATGACAATTCCCTGCTCGACGACGACACGATCTCCTACCTGCCCTACCATACGGAGAGCGTCGACATCGCCGCCGGATCCGCGGACGACCAGATCAACGGGAAGCCCGCCAACCAGTACGTGGCCGTGGCCGAGCTGAACACGCTGCGACTCATGGCCGGCGAGAACTACCGCCTCATCGTGCGCCACAAGGATTGGGAGAACGACGTGCTGAACGTCAACCTCAACCAGTACCTCCTGCTCACCCAGATGGAGGGGCACGACATCTCGGCGCAGGAATACCTGGACCGGCAGGACGAGTACTCCATCGTATTCTTCCTCACGCCCATCATTTGCCCTGACTGCCCCGATCCTGATCCTGACCCCGATCCCGATCCGGAGCCTGATCCCGATCCAGACCCGACACCCGATCCAGACCCGGAAATCCCCGATCCCGAGGTGCCCATCGTAGGCTACGCCTGCTACAAGATACAGGTGAAAGACTGGGTGATCCGACTCAACAATGGCGAACTTTAAAAACACGTAAACAAGAATGAGAAACAAACGATATTTTTCCATCCGGACAGCGGCAGTGGCGTTCACGCTACTGCTTCTGTCGTTCCTGCCCGCCTGCTCCGACGAGAACGGCGGCAACAGCCCGGACATACCCGACGGCAAGCTTTATACCCTGACCATCCACCTACAGCCCTCCGCCAACCATACCCCGGCCACAAAGGCGACGACGAAGGCCGAGGAAGACGAGGTGCCTGACAACGCCTACGAGCGCAAACTGGAACACTGGTGGCTGCTCGTCTACGGCATACATCCGGACACGCGGCTGGACGGCCTGATCGATGTGATATCCGACGAGACCTATAAAACGAACTCTACCGGCGAAGACTCCAAGACACCGGTAACGCTAGAACTCCCGATCGGCGAATACAGGCTGTACGCCTTAGCGAACCTCAATTCCTTGGATAATGGAGAAGAGCTTATAAAGAAGCTAAAGGATAAAAGCATCGCGGAGGATGAGCTGAAAGAAGCGACAGCGAACCTTAAAGAGATAAACAACTTCAACCCCACCGGTGGATCTGCGAGGCAAGCCATCCCCATGAGCAGCTACGCCACGAAAGCGCCCGTGAGTGAAAACGGGGAGAACACCGCCGATGTCACCCTGTTCCGTATGCTCGGAAAAGTCCGCATCGACCTATATAACCGGATGGGTACGACAGAGAATGTGACTCTGGAAAAATTATCGATGGGACAGTTCCGTAAGGGACCGATCTGGCTGTTGCCATACGGAGATGGGCCGGAGTTGCCGGAAATAGGTCCGAATTTCCCTGAATACAAGGAGGGTGTTGAGTTCTTAACTTACACGATCGTAGAGAATGGCTCGATTGCACTACCAACAAGTCCGGACGAATCGCGGTCCTATCCGTTTTATCAATATGAGACCAGTTATGCGAACACGGACGACTCAGATAGAGACTTTACCATCTCCGTAAAAGCGGGAAAGAAGGAACTGACAGATTACAAGATCGATTTCAACTGGATGCGCCGCAACGACTTCCTGACCATCCCGATCTACATCTCCAACATAGAGACCACACTCTCTTGGAGCGAATCCCGCATGCCGATCGGCGGCCTGCCGGAGAAAAAAGTTTATGGACCGGACAATGGCATACAAGTCGGCACCCCATTTGCCTGTACGGTAAACCATGCCGGTGACGTGACGGTGGAATATGAATTGGAATCCATAGCGGGGATAGGCGATGATGATTTGGCACTCAAATATAACCCCGGTGGTGAACAAGTATCAGGCCAAAAATTCTGCGAGGCAACCTTGGTGAACAACACGGCGACAGCCGGCCAAACCGTAGGCCTGTTGATCGACAAGAATAACGTGGTGTTGGAAGACAATGCTGAGATCACCTTGACCCTAGACAAAACAAACCCACGCAAAGGCAGTTTCACCGTCCGCACCCAAGAACTGGGCAACGCTTCCTCCGCCGAGATCAAGCTGACGCTGGTAGCCACGTATGGAACGGAGACCCCTAAACGTGAGATCGAAATCCCATACACCATTATCATAACGAATGAAAAGAAAGGAGGTAACTCATGAAGAAACACTATACATTATATAATATAGGCAAGCTACTCATCTTGTCCTGCGTGCTCCTACTCGGGGGAACCGAGGTGGCGATGGGGCAGCGGATTAACCCACAACCTGATAAGACGTTCCCGCAAGAAAACGTACCAACATTGGTAGATACGATTTATATCGATGGCGGAGAGTCTCGTACATTGACAATACCCAATAATCGAGATTATTACTATATACGTTGGTATAGGAAAGGAGGGAATGGCTCAACCATAGATAAATTAAGTATAAATCAGGGTTCTTCTCTTGATAAAACCTCCAGTGGAGATGCATCTTTTTTTTGGCTTAATGATATCGGAGGTGATAGAAAGGACGCATTTGAAATAAACTATACAAGCGCCACTAATCTGACAGAAGATTCCGTCTTTTGCGATCTTAGCTTTAACGTAGACGGGTTAGGTATTAAACCCAGCGAATCTCCCTATACGGAGCCAACTATCGGTAAACGCTATAAGTTCTATATTAAGAACGCGGATGAGATGAGGAAGCGATTGAATAGCTTATCAGGTGAGCCTTTGGAAACGATTCACATTACGGTTCCCAAGGGGGCTACAAACGTGAATTTACAGATGAATATGGCACCGGAGAATTATTATTGGAATAATAGTCAAGGAAATGATTTTCAAATTACAGGTGTCACTAGAGCCACTTCTGATGGAAAACTTATTAAATTAGGAAATAATAGTATAAATACAGAAACAACAGTAAATGTATATGCTCTATACAATAGAACTCGAGGCCCACTCCTCGCCAAATATATTCTGACTCCGCAGGAAAACTCCGGATTTATGACAGAGAGGGAGATCCAAAGCTACGAAGACCGTAACCCGGCTAATAATGAAGATAAATATCAGCAAGTCGGGGTTGTTGATTTTGACTATGGAGGTCCTATACAGAGAGGAGCACTTAACGCAAACAACAATATGAGTTCCACTCCTATAGATCCGTCCACGGCGACGTATAGCTTTATGAATCCAATGTTGAAGTCTATATACGAGTCTAAGTTGATGCCGGAGGATTCCTACGGATTGTATCGCTCGGCGAATGTACCTAACATTTCGGAGAGAGACTCTTATGGAAGTCTCTGGGCTGAATCATATCTCCCAAATGGAAATCGTCAAAATAAATCATACGGCTGGTATTATACAAATATAGCAACGATTAATGACCGACAATTATTCGATAGAACGTATCACAATACCAACAGTCAAGAGTGTGGATATTTTTGCTATGTAAACGCTTCCAAAGAAGCCGGACGGGTAGTAACGATTCCTATAGAGGGTACGATTTGCCCCAATACGGAGTTGACGGTCGTAGCTTGGGTAGCAGACATAACCAATATTGAAACACCTCCGAATGTGAACTTGGTTTTGCACGGAAAGAATACGCAGACAGGAGAGTCCGGAATACTTCATCGTTTCTCATCCGGAGATATGTCGCGTTCAAATAGTAATGATCGTGCCATTTGGAAACAACTTTGCTACAAAATCACGATAAGCAGTGAGATGCTTGGATCGTACGACGAGTTTTCCGTAGAATTCCAGAATAATACGCCGAATTCAGATGGAGGAGACTATGCCATCGACGATATCCGCATCTACAAGACCCTGCCGAATATCTCCGTGCGTCGCAAGGACGCTTGCGATGCCTCCACCCTGTATGTCAGCTCGGATTACGCGACAATCCTGCGAAACATGGGATGGAAAAGGAACTCCGATGTCTTGAATGTTGATGAGCTGAATGATGTCAAATACCGTAAATATCGCTACGGATTGATGGGTGCTAACCCTTATGCGGATATTGACGATATCGCACATACAAATATCGGTAATGTTTATTATTCCTTCGCGTATCCGGGTGCGGATCGTACTGGCGCGGATCCCAATGATTGGGTGGTAGTCCGGAAAGATCTCAAGGAAGAACAGGCATTAACTAAGTTGGGCTTAGACAAGACCATGCGCGTATTTATCCCGACAAACCTAAATGAATACACAAGTGGCGGTCAAGAGGAACAATTGCCTACGGACGTTGCGGACGTACCTCATTTGGAGATCGTCATGAACGTGCGGGCGATGAACGACTTCATAGCGGATACAAAACGAGGGCCAGAAAGAGAAGATGATTCTGAGAAGTACTGGAGTGAAGAAGAGTTAAAGGATTTCGGAGTCTTCGAGGAGATCTCCTTCGAAAAGTTTAGAGATGAATTATTCCCGTCACTTTGTAAACTTGATGGTAATACTATCGAAGAGGTTTATTGGGAGAAAATTGTCGATAATACCGAAGGCTTAGGCGATGCCTATACATTATGTATCAGAGCATTATACGAATTTCTGGAAATCCCCCGTATCCATTGCCCGTGGACAGACGAGTCAAAAGAGAATATCTTTTTAGGCACGATCGACGTGGCCAACACGGATTTGCGATATAGGAACGAGATAAGACCCGGAGAAACACAGCCTGCCACAGGCGAATACCGGGTCGTGCTGTTCAGCGCACGAGAAGTAGCCGAGGGCATAGGGCAGTTTATCTCGTTGCAAGACGCATGTACCTTGATATCCGATTTTACGGTAGAGCCGGCAACGACCATCACAATCAAAACAGAGGCTAACGCTAGCACGGCCACTTGCGCCGGCGCGCTCCGAAAAGTGGAAGCCGTCTTGAATGGATACGACGCAAACGGCAATCCGATAGACGATCTGGGAAAGGTAGGTATTTCTTATCTTTTCGATTGGTTCCTTGGCTCGCAAGAGGCGTATGAGGAGGATTCCATCCAAAACCAAAGAAGTCTCAAATATGATTTGGAAACATTTAGAGGGGCAACCAATCATACGAGTACGATAACGGTTTCCGATCTTGATAACTGGGATGGGCAAGACACTGAAGGTAACAGTATACCTAACGCAAGCCGTATAAAAGAACGATTAAAAGGTTTACTGACAACCCCGGACGCGAACGGCAATATATTACTGAGAACCGGAGAGGCCGATACACAAAACTACGATCTGTTAATTACGGGAAACGAAATCATAGCGATGCCATATGTATATTCCGATAACAGTACTGGAAATTATGTATATTGCTCGAATGAGACTCCCGTGAATTTCGAAGTGGCAGACGCGGACACCCCGCAAATGTTCACCGGATTCGCTAATGTGCAGTATCCGATTGAGGGTAGCGCAGCCCTCCGTTTAGGACAGTTGAACCTAGGAGAGACTACATCATTGCATATTCCTGTAAGGGGAATTTCTAATATGGTTACTGATGAAACCCCTGTAGGAGTAAAAGATGAAGCACAAGTACTTCTCCAAACGGATGACACGGAATTACCCGTGGTAGGAACCGTATCCGCTTTTAAAATCACCTCAAATACCCCAAATGCCAACATTCCTATTAAATGGAATGAGGATGCGAAAAAGCTAATGAAGGAGGGGCAATCTTACGAGTTGCTGATCCCATTCGTGCAATTTGATGGAGATGAAGTATTAGCGAATGCTTGCGATGGATTGGTTTCCTTTACCGTCAAGATCGTTCCCGAATACCTGACATGGAAAGGCTCTAATTCGGATGCTTGGTACAATGACGGAAACTGGCACCGATCCACGAAAGCCGAGTTGTACAAGGATGATAAAGACGCGAATGAAGATGTCAACGGCAATACAGATGTAGAGAATGCTTTCTCTCCGCTGTATTTCTCAAAGATCACGATTGATCCGAAAGGGAGCAATGTGCTGACCCTAGAAGACATTGCTTCTTCGGGTAATGCCCCCATTGATGGCTTAGACGGAAGCAAAGCGACCTCAAATATCCAATACGACATGGCCGTAACGGATGAAAACGGAGGTATATCCTCTTATTATGTTAACAAGGTAGACCAAATCTACTTCAAGCCGGAAGCGAAGTTGATGGATCAACATTACTTGAATTACGAAAAGGCTTGGGTAGAATTCGAGATTGCCAACAACGCGAAACGCTGGATGGCCTCCCCGCTGCAAGACGTGTACGCCGGGGATATCTACGCTCCTAACAACGGTAAGCAAGAGACGGAAGCATTCAAGGATATCAACTATACAACGGACTCCTATAGCCGTTGGACCCCGGCCTTCTATCAAAAGGCGTGGAACAAGGCGATCCAATACTTCCCGCAAAATCCTACAGATGGTAATACGGGAGCTGAAGAGGTAGCAGCCGTTAAATCCAACTGGAGCATCGAATACAATGACGTAAGAGTTCCTTACAAGATCGGTAAAGGTTTCTATCTGAGCGTGGAGGATGTTCCGACTACAGATGGTACTGAAACAGCCTTGGTACGTCTTCCGAAAGCAGACACGGAGTATGCGTATGAGGCCAAATCCTCTTTGCGAAGTGGTGAGGGATTGGACAAAACTGATTCCGGCAAATTGGTAGAGTTTACAGATGGTAAATATACACTTACATTGGATAAGGACGTAGATGGTGACGGTACCCACTTCTTGGTAGGAAACCCGTTCATGACGTATCTGAATATGGAAGTCTTCTTGAATGCAAATGAAGAGGTATTAGCCCCCAAATACTGGACATTGGCAAACGGCGCACCGGATGCCTCGGTAGGCACACCGGACGTAGACTTTGAGGATGAAAGCACGAATGGCACGGTAGCCCCGATGCAAGCATTCTTCGTGGAGCTGAGCGACGCTGCAAAGGCAAGTACAGATGCGAAGAGCATCACCTTCACCCCCGCCATGATGTCGGCAACCGAAACACCCGCGACCGAGGCGACCACCAAATCCGCCTCCGCCACCAATCCGGTCATCACCCTGACCGCCGAGCGCGGCGACGTGAAGAGCAAGGCCAGCCTACTGGCCTACGACAAGGCCGACAACGGCTATAAGGCCGACGAGGACGCGGTCGTACTCCTCGACTCCGAGCTGGACGCACCGATGGTCTACACCGTATCCGGCAGCAAGGCGGCGCAGGTGAACGCCGTGAAGTCCATCCGAAACATCGGCCTCGGTGTCTATAACGAGACCAACGACGAGGTGACGCTGACCATCGAGGGACTCAGCCGCCTGGCCGAGCCGCTCTACCTCTACGACGCCCATACACGCAAGAGCGTGAAACTGGAAGACGATAGCTACAGCCTGCAAGTAGCCGGCGACAGCCACGGACGTTACTTCCTTCGCGATAGCGAGCTAGGATCCGAGCTGGAGAACACGATCTCGATCTACTCCGCACGACGCGGACAAGTGATCGTCTCCTCCCTCCGGCCGGTGAAGGAGATCAAGGTATTCGGCCTGAACGGTTCGCAAGCGCGTCAGTTCTCCGTGAACACGACGCAATACAGCTTCGACCTGCCCGCCGGTATCTACATGATCCACGCCAGCGACGGCGAGCAAGCCCATACGGAGAAAGTAATCGTTCGATAAATCAATCTACCTAATTATCTTAAACAAGCAGAAAGCCCCGGTGCCCTTTGCGGCATCGGGGCTTTCTCATTTCCCCCCCTCCCCCGACCGCCGCCGGCAAACACCGGTATAGGCATCGGGCCAAAACAGTAGTGGCGTAAGCCCACACCGATAGTGCTTACGCCACATGCCGATACCGATAGTTTCTTTAATGGCCTGCCCCTTAGTATTCCCGATACAAACAGTACTTTTGTCATAAATCCCGGAAGGAGGCTGTCATCACATGCTAGTGTTTTCTGCTCAAACATGCGCGAAGTGTGCAAATTCCTTCACAAAGTTCTTTGTTATAAAGAATGTTTGATTACTTTTGCAACGCAAGATTAATAAATAAGTAGAAGTATTATATCAATATAAAAATCTAATATTCCTATATAAAATGAGTTTAAGAATTATTGTTTTAGCGAAACAGGTCCCGGATACACGAAACGTGGGAAAGGACGCCATGAAAGCGGACGGTACGATCAATCGCGCCGCCTTGCCTGCGATCTTTAACCCGGAAGACCTGAATGCGTTGGAACAAGCGTTACGCTTGAAAGACGCTTACCCCGGGACGACAGTTACGCTGCTGACGATGGGCCCGGGACGTGCCGCCGAAATCATCCGCGAGGGTTTGTATCGTGGTGCTGACGGCGGTTTTTTGTTGACCGACCGTGCGTTTGCCGGAGCCGACACGTTAGCCACATCCTATGCGCTTGCCACGGCTATCAAGAAAATCAACGATTATGATATTATCATCGGTGGTCGCCAAGCGATCGACGGCGATACGGCACAGGTAGGTCCGCAAGTCGCCGAGAAATTGGGACTGACCCAGATCACGTATGCCGAGGAAATCCTGAACGTAGATAAAGAGGCCGGACGTATCACCGTAAAACGTCATATCGACGGGGGTGTCGAGACCGTGGAAGGTCCGCTTCCGATCGTAATCACCGTGAATGGTTCCGCCGCTCCCTGCCGTCCTCGTAACGCGAAGTTGGTACAGAAGTACAAATACGCCATGGGCAAGCAAGAGCGGAACACGCAACCCGCCTGTCACCAAGATGGAGAACCAACCGTTCGCTACCCGGAATTGTACGAGACCCGCCCGTATCTGGATATCCAGGAATGGAGCGTAGCCGACGTGAATGGAGACTTGGTTCAATGCGGCCTTAGCGGTTCGCCGACAAAGGTAAAAGCGATCCAGAACATCGTCTTCCAGGCCAAGGAAAGCAAGACGATCTACGGTTCCGACCAAGATGTAGAGGATTTGATTGTCGAACTATTAGCTAACCACACCATCGGATAAGATTATGAACAACGTATTTGTATATTGTGAGACAGAAGGCACGAGCGTTGCCGATGTAAGTCTTGAGCTTCTGACCAAAGGTCGTAAGCTAGCCAATCAATTAGGCTGCCAACTGGAAGCGATTGTTGCCGGCTCCGGCCTTGAGGGTGTAGAGAAACAAGTATTGCCTTTTGGCGTCGACAAGGTTCATGTGTTCGACGCTCCGGGTTTATTCCCTTATACATCACTTCCTCATTCTTCCATCTTGATTAATTTGTTCAAGGAGGAGAAACCGCAGATCTGCTTAATGGGCGCTACGGTGATCGGTCGCGACTTGGGTCCTCGTGTATCCTCGGCCTTGACAAGCGGCTTGACGGCCGATTGTACCTCTTTGGAGATCGGCTCGCACGAGGATAAAAAAGCGGGTATTACCTATGAGAACTTATTATATCAGATCCGTCCGGCGTTCGGTGGTAACATCGTAGCCACGATCATCAACCCGGAACACCGCCCGCAAATGGCGACCGTTCGTGAGGGCGTGATGAAAAAGGAAGTCCTTGACGAGAACTATAAAGGCGAAGTGATCCGCCACGACGTAGCGAAGTATGTCCCCGAGACAGACTATGTGGTGAAGGTGATCGACCGTCATGTAGAGAAAGCGAAGCACAACCTGAAAGGCGCTCCGATCGTAGTGGCCGGAGGTTATGGCGTAGGCTCCAAGGAGAACTTTAATTTATTGTTCGATTTGGCGAAAGAGCTTCACGCCGAGGTAGGCGCCAGCCGTGCGGCTGTCGATGCCGGTTTCTGCGACCACGACCGTCAGATCGGTCAGACCGGTGTCACGGTGCGTCCGAAATTGTATATCGCTTGCGGTATCTCCGGGCAGATCCAACATATCGCCGGCATGCAAGACGCCGGTATCATCATTTCGATCAATAATGATGAGAATGCCCCGATCAATACGATCGCCGATTACGTAATCAATGGTACGGTAGAAGAGGTGATTCCTAAGATGATTAAGTATTACAAAAAGAACAGTAAGTAAAGATGGCTAATTATTATACAGACATACCGGAACTCAAGTATCACTTGAACAATCCGATGATGGAACGTATTTGCGAGCTGAAGGAACGCGAGTACAGAGACAAGGAAGAGTTCGACTACGCGCCGCAAGATTATGCCGATGCGATAGACTCGTACGATAAGGTGCTGGAGATTACCGGAGAGATCACCGGAGAGATCATCGCCCCTAACGCGGAAGGCGTAGATGCCGAAGGTCCTCACTGCGCGAATGGCCGTGTGGAATATGCTTCCGGCACGAAGCAGAACCTCGACGCGATGGTAAAAGCCGGTTTGAACGGTATGACGATGCCTCGCCGTTTCGGTGGCTTGAACTTCCCGATCACGCCGTACACCATGTGCGCAGAGATCGTAGCGGCGGCTGACGCCGGCTTCGGTAATATCTGGTCATTACAGGATTGTATCGAAACCTTATATGAGTTCGGCAACGAGGATCAGCACAGCCGTTTCATCCCACGTATCTGCGCAGGAGAAACCATGTCTATGGACCTGACCGAGCCGGACGCTGGCTCCGACCTGCAATCCGTGATGCTAAAGGCTACCTTCGACGAGAAAGAGAATTGCTGGCGGTTGAACGGCGTAAAACGATTCATCACGAATGGCGACGCGGATCTTCACCTCGTATTGGCCCGTTCCGAGGAAGGTACCAAGGATGGACGTGGTTTGTCCATGTTTATCTACGACAAACAGGAAGGGGGCGTAAACGTACGCCGTATCGAGAATAAATTGGGAATCCACGGCTCTCCTACTTGCGAATTAGTTTACAAGAACGCGAAAGCAGAGCTTTGTGGCGATCGCAAACTGGGCTTGATCAAATACGTGATGGCCTTGATGAACGGCGCGCGCCTAGGTATCGCCGCACAATCGGTAGGCCTCAGCCAAGCCGCTTACAACGAAGGATTAGCCTACGCCAAAGACCGCAAGCAGTTCGGTAAGGCAATCATCGACTTCCCTGCTGTTTACGACATGCTCGCCATCATGAAAGCGAAGCTGGATGCCGGACGTGCGTTGTTATACCAAACCGCTCGTTACGTGGATATTTACAAGGCACTGGACGACATCGCCCGTGAGCGTAAACTGACTCCGGAAGAGCGTAAGGAACAGAAGCAATACGCCAAATTGGCGGATTCTTTCACCCCGTTGGCAAAAGGTATAAATTCCGAATACGCCAACCAGAATGCCTATGATTGCATCCAAATACACGGAGGTTCCGGTTTTATGATGGAGTATGCTTGCCAACGTATCTACCGCGATGCCCGTATCACCTCCATCTATGAAGGCACGACGCAATTGCAGACCGTAGCGGCCATACGTTACGTGACAAACGGGTCTTACCTGGCTACCATCCGTGAATTCGAGGCGATCCCTTGCTCTGCCGAGATGGAACCGCTGAAGGCTCGTTTAGTAGAGATGGCTAATAAGTTCGAGGCTAGCATGGCGAAAGTAAAAGAGTCTCAAGATCAGGAATTACTCGATTTCGTGGCTCGCCGCTTGATGGAGATGGCCGCTGATATCATCATGGCTCATCTATTGATCCAAGACGCGACGAAAGCGCCGGAGCTGTTCGCTAAGTCCGCGGTTGTTTACACCAATTACGTAGAGGCTGAGATAGAGAAACATCAGGGTTATATCGGACGATTCAACCCAGAAGAATTGATCTCATACAGACAACGATAAACAACTATCATTCCACATAACAAAGAAGGCGAGACTTGATTATCAACCAGATAGAAGTCTCGCTTTCTTTATTTATTACAATGGGCATTATAAGCTCCTTATACTGGGCATTATAAGCCGCTTACGATGGGCATTGTCAGTTGCTTATAATGGGCATTGTAATCTTCCTATATCGCCAAAGTATCCATTGCATACCACCTCGCAAGGAGAGATATCCAAGGAAAGCCATCCATAACGCATGATTTCCCATCGATCGATAAAACAGGTAATAAATAATAAAGAAAGTAGCCGAGGCCACAAGCATCGAGTAAAGCATCTGGCGTGTAGCCGTGGCCCCGATAAAGATACCGTCCCAAAGGAAAGCGGAGAATCCACATAAAGGGATCGCCAATACCCAATAGAAATAATCCCCGGAAGCCTTAATGACCGAGGTATCGTTCGTCAACAGCCCCAGAAAATCCCTCCCCAAAAACGCATAAAGAATCGTGAATGATAAAGAGAGGCCGATTCCCCATAGAAACAATAAACGAATGCATCTACGTAACCCCACATCGTTTTTAGCCCCAATAAACCGGCCGGCTAATGCCTCTCCCGCATAAGCGAAACCATCCATTATATAAGAGAACAAGGTAAACAACTGCATCAACAAGGTATTTACGGCCAATATCACATCCCCTTGTCTCGCACCTGTAGAAGTAAAGAAGGTAGTAACAGCGACCAAACACAAGGTCCGGAAAAATATATCACTATTGACCGAGAAGAAGCGACGCATCTCCTCCCCACCCCAAAGACCATTCCAATCGATATACGCTTTCAGACGCCCATAATATTTCAACCAAAGAGCAAACGCCATGAAGAGGCCCGCATATTGGGCGATCAGTGTTCCCAACGCTACACCTTCCACTTTCATACCCAACACAAACACGAAACATAGGCTGGCCGCAATATTCACGATATTCTGCGTGATAGCGATAAACATCGGGAAACGAGAATTCTGCATACCGATGAACCAACCGGCAAAGCCATATAAACCCAATATGGCCGGCGCTCCCCAGATACAGATATTAAAATAGAGAGAGGCCCATCGCTTCACCTCCTCCGTCGCGTCGATCAAAACAAACGCACCCCTCAGGATCGGGGATTGAAGGATCCAAAGCCCGAGGGAGATCAAAAGCCCTACCCCGACAGCCCGCAGCAAGGTCCGGACTACCTCCGTCAAGTCCCGTTTCCCATAGGCTTGGGCGGTCATCCCACTTGTCCCCATCCGGAGAAAGCCGAATATCCAATAGATCATGTTAAACAGCATCCCGCCCACGGCGATCGCCCCAATGTACGACGCCGATCCCAGATGCCCTACGATCGCCACATCCACCAGGCCCAACAAAGGCACGGTTATATTGGAGACGATAGAAGGTATGGCCAGCTGAAGTATTTTTCGATTCATATCCTATCCTAAATTTATCCTACGCAAGAAATTATAAACGTCACTTGATAACCCGGCACAGAGCGCTGCGCCAAACAAAGATCCCCGCCTTGCCGCACCATCATCTGCCGGGAAAGCGACAAGCCGATACCGGAACCCGTCCTTTTAGTCGTGAAGAAAGGAATAAAAATCTCCCGTTCGATAGCCACCGGAATAGGCGCACCATTGTTGCTGACCCACAACCCCTTCTTCCAACGCACATCCACGGTCGTAGCCCCTGCCTCGCAAGCATTCCGGATCAGATTAATCAGCACTTGCCGCAACATATTCTGATCCGTACGCATCATAGCAGACAAAGGAATGGAAAGATGCCACTCTAAATCGGGATAAAGAGCCCGGATCCCTTCCATAAAATCAGTCAAATAGACCTCTCCGATAACAGGTTCTTGCAGTTCCGCCAGTTTCCGGTAGCTGTCCACGAACAGGGCAAGTCCCCGGCTGGTATCGTGAATGGCACGGATCCCCTCCTCGTAAACCGTTCCGGCAATCACGGGATGCTCCAGATAGGCCTGGCTGATACTGGCGATAGGCGTAGTGGCATTCATGATCTCATGCGTAAGCACACGGGTTAGCCGTTGCCACGATTCCACCTCATTGCGGGCAAGCAACCGCCCGATGTCCCTGCCCGTCTCGTTAAGGGCCTCTTGCAACGCCCGCTCCCCGAAGAACAGGCCTTTCACAGGAAGACGAAACGTAAATTCTTGGTTACGAATCGCCTCACGCATCAGATGCGCCCGGTCTCTCAACAATACCTGATGGCGGTAGAACCATCCGATAAAGAGAACGACAACGACTCCCAAAGTGCCTATCAACATCATCGCTTTTTTATTTTAGCATACAACGTCTGCCGGGTAATTCCCAACAATTCGGCGGCCCGGCTGATATTGCCGTGGCAACGCTCCACCACCTTGCTCACATGCTCCGCCTCGACCTGTTCCAATGGAACCACTTTACGCCCGGCATCAATCGCATCTTTTAAGACACGGATCAGCTCTTGATTATCCCACGGCTTGGCAACAAAGTCTGCCGCCCCCATCTTCAAACCACGCACCGCCAACTTGATATCAGCGTATGCCGTCACCAGTACCACCGGGATAGCCGGATGCTTCTTGTGGATCGCCCGAAGCCAAAGCAAGCCGTCTTGTCCGGAGTTTCCCCCTTGCGTGAAGTTCATGTCGAGCAAAATCCCGTCCACCACCTCTTGTGCCAATACCGTAAGAAGCGTGTCGGGAGAAGCGAGTGTCAATACCCTGTCAAACTCACCGGCCAAGCAGATCTTGACCGCCGTAAGAATCGCCGGATTGTCATCTACCACCACTATTGTCCCGTAATTCGCCATATCCGATTCGTTTGTTTTTCCTTTATCTCTTTTATCGGGGATAAAGGTACGGAAAAAGGCTGTATGAATATCATACAAGCGGGTGTATGATTTTCATACAAACTACCGCAACCGGGCATCCAAGCCCTTGCCAGATGCCAACCGCTCTATACCTTTGTATCAAAAACAAGCAAAATATGAAATCGTACTTTACCTTTCTCGGCCGCAACAAACTCTACACAGCCATCCAGTTCTTCGGATTAGCTATCGCACTGGGAGTTGTCATCCTTCTGACCTCGTATGCCGACACCGAATTTAATATCGGTAACAATCAATCGTACTCTCACCAATTATATGCTGTCGGCTATGGAGATGGGATCGGTATGACAACCGGGACTGCCCCGGAATTGTTCCCTTCCATTCCGGAAATAAAAGAGTGGACACGCCTGATCCATATTGAAGCGGCCGACTTCATGGTAGACAACCAATATTATCAAGTAAACGGCATCGCGGCAGATCCTAATTTTTTCCAGATGCTCAACTATACGCTCATCGGATGCGACCGCAACAAAGCACTGATCGGAACAGACGAGGTCATCCTCTCCGAGCCATTCGCCCACAAAGTATTCGGGAATGAAAATCCGATCGGCCGTACCGTGATGTACTTGAACCAGACACCGCTACGGGTCATTGGGGTTCTCCCGGCTTTCAGCTCGACAGAGCTGTTGAAACCGATAGACATCTTGATTCCTTTCAAACTGGCAGAAAAGGATTATGCATGGATGGACAGTTATGGTTCAACGCAAATACTCATTACGTTGGAAGAAGGGGTAACTCCCGATGTTGTTACCCGTAAACTACTCGATAAGTATAAAGGCTATTGGGAATACTGGAAAGAAGACAACAGCACGAACAGGCTTTTTTGGGGTTCTTCGGTGACACGCATGGACGAGATTTATTTCTCTCCCCTGAACCAATACGGCCCTTTCCGTAAAGGGACACGGAAACAGGTACAAATCTTGTTCTCGTTGGCATTCGTGTTGCTCCTCTCGGCTATCTTCAATTACATCAACCTAACTGTATCGCAAACCAGCAAACGAGCCCATGAAATGGCAACCCGCCGGTTGATGGGTGACTCGGCGGGGCAAATCGTATTGCGCTACCTCGCAGAGTCCGCCATCTTCACAACCGGTTGTTTCATCGGCGGTTGCTTAGTTGCCATCATCGCAAAACCCTATTTCGAGTACTTGCTCTCCACCCGGATCACTTTGGTCTCTTCACCGGCGATAGTAGCCTATTCGCTGTTGCTATGGGTAGGAATCGCTGGCATATCGGGATTGTTACCAGCCATTATCACCTACAAATACAGTCCGATAGATATCGTAAAAGGAAATTTCCGAATGCACAACAAGCAATTGTTCAGCCGTTTGTTCATCATCGTGCAGAATGTCATCAGCACGGTACTCATCACCTTGGGACTCACCATGGCCTTCCAAATATACCACCTTGCCACCCTGCCGACCGGTTATAATACAGACCTTGTATTTGTCAAGACATGGGAATTAGGACATACCTACGACAAGCAAGTCATCCTCCAGAAACGCTTACAGGCATTACCCCAAGTGACAGAAGTAGCATTGGCACGAAGACTGCCTTTCTTCACTGGTCACGATGGTGTACTGCAATCGGAAGAAGAAGGATACTCGTGGCTCCACCTTTCGGATATGGACAGCGCCGCATTCCGGCTGTTGGGCTTCGAAGTGGTAGAACGTTGGTCTGACCCACTGCCCGGCATGGTTTGGGTAACGGAAGAGACTTGCCGTCGTTACCAGCTTTCATCCGGCAGACCCCATTTTGGAAAAAATAGCGACAAGGGCGGCTATCGATACAACGTCTGTGGTGTCATCCGCAACTATCGTTCGCTGGGCGCGTTGAACACACCCCAACCCGATTCGCATGGAGCCGTTATGGTGTTGAACCCACAAGGCTACATCATCCGTCAAATCGTCAAGACACAAGGCGATCGGGCGGAAGCCTTAGCCGCCATCCGCCGCACTTGCAGGGAAGTGTCCAATGAAGTGATCGGGATACCGAAAGACTTGGAAGCCGATTATATCGACGATTATATGGACAAGGATTTAACCCATGAGAAGAACACGTTGATGCTTGTCCTTTGCTTCATGACCATCTCCATCCTCATCTCTGCCTTGGGACTGCTGGCCATGTCGATAAGCTACACCGAACAGCAAAGCAAACGGATCGCCTTGTGTAAGGTGATGGGAGCCGAGACAAGTGGCGCGGTATGGGAACTTTCCAAACGATTCATGGCACTCTCGTTGCTTGCCGCCTGTTTCGCCCTGCCCATCAGCGTGAAAGCGGTTCAAATCAGTTTAGAGTCGTTCTATAACCGCATCGCCTTCCCGTGGTATCTCATAACTGCGGCAGTTTTGGCAACCATAGCCATCGCTTTCGTGTCAATCATCGGGCAAACCCTAAAAGTCGCCCGCCGTAACCCCATCAAAAGTATCCGGACCGAATAAAAGCAACATTCTATAATAGGTATACATTCTCACAAAAACAAGACAAGTCATGATTCAAATAAAGAACCTCAGCAAAAACTTCCGGACGGAAGAAGTAGAAACCATCGCGCTCAATGGCATAAGCATGGAAGTGAAAAAGGGCGAGTTCATCGCCATCATGGGACCCAGCGGATGCGGCAAATCAACCCTGCTGCATATTCTCGGCCTGCTAGATAACCCGGACGAGGGCAGCTATCTATTAGAAGGCGAAGAGGTGGGACACCTAAAGGAGAAAGACCGTACACGCTATCGCAAGGGACGCATTGGTTTCGTCTTCCAAAGCTTCAATCTCATTGACGAGCTTACAGTCGAGGAAAACGTAGACCTCCAATTGAAATACCTCGGCATCCCCAAGGCTGAGCGCAAACAACAAGTACTCGACATCCTGCGCAAAGTACGCCTCAGCCAACGTGCCAAACATTATCCGCAGCAACTCTCCGGCGGCCAGCAGCAACGTGTCGCCATCGCTCGCGCCGTCGTAGGTAAACCGATGCTGATATTGGCGGACGAACCGACTGGAAACCTCGACTCTAAAAACAGTCTTGAAATTATGAAATTACTCAGTCAACTGAATGCCGAAGGGACTACGATCGTCATGGTGACACACTCGCAACATGATGCGACCTACGCCGACCGTATCATCAATCTCTTCGATGGGCAAATCGTCGACGAGCTGGAAGGAAAACTTTAGCCTCTTCACACAAAAACGAAGGCCGCGGGATTCACATCCGACGGCCTCCTACACTAACCCTTAACTTTAACCAATGAAAAACAATAATCTACTACATTTATTTCAATGCAGCTAAAGCCGCATCGTAATTCGGCTCGGTAGTAATCTCGGGAACAAGTTCCTCATAAACCACCTTACCAGCTCCATCGACCACTATCACGCCACGGGCTAATAACCCTTTCAGCGGACCGTCTACCAGAAGCATCCCGTACTTATCCTCAAAACATGAACACCGGAACACAGACAATGTAATCACCTTATCAATACCTTCCGTAGTACAGAAACGTCCATGCGCAAAAGGTAAATCTTTAGAAACAGCTAATACTACCGTATCCGGATGCGAAGCGGCTTCTTTATTGAAGCGTCTTACCGAGGCCGCACATACACTTGTATCCAAGCTCGGGAAAACATTTATCACCACTTTCTTTCCTTTCAAGTCGCTTAACGACAATTCGGATAAATCACTTTTTACACCCTTGAAGTCCGGAGCCTCTGTCCCAACTTTCGGCAACTCGCCGTTCGTATGAATCTCGTTACCTTTTAATGTTACTTTTGCCATCTTTGTATGTAAATTTAATAGTCTTACTTAAGTTGGCTGCACAAATATAAGCAGCTTTCTGTCGATAAAACAAACGAAAATAAACAATGTTCTTTTATTTAACTCTATTTAACTACTGTTGCAAAATACAGATTACCTATCTTTGACGTCAAAATCAAAAACAGATGGATTGGATTATTATCGGCGGACTTCTTATAATCATCGTGATGCAAATCCTTTTGCGTCCTAAACAGCTAAATAATAACAAAGAAGACCTGGAAAAGTTGCTAAACGAGATACAACGCTCGTTCGACCGTATCGAGAAAAACTTTAGGGAAGACTTCCGCCTGAACCGGGAAGAAAGCCGTTTGGTAGCGAAAGATAACCGAGAAGAACTGGCTCATTCCATGAACGAGTTCAGGGAAGCTTTCGAACGTGGTATCGATTCTTTTAACAGGTTGCAGAAAGAGAAATTCGCCGCCTTGGACGAACGCCAGCAGAGATTAGTGGATAACACGGAAAAAAGACTGGAAGAAATCCGAGTCACCGTAGACGAGAAACTTCAAAAGACATTGAACGACCGTATCGGGCAATCTTTCCGTTTAGTCACCGAACAATTAGAAAGTGTACAAAAAGGACTGGGCGAGATGCAAACCTTAGCGCAGGATGTAGGAGGATTAAAACGGGTACTTAGTAATGTTAAGACCCGGGGAAATATCGGGGAGATCCAACTCAGTATGTTATTGGAGCAGTTATTGGCCCCCGAGCAGTACGAGGCGAACGTGCGTACCCGGAAAGGTTCGGACGCTGTCGTTGAATTCGCAGTCAAGCTCCCCGGGCGGGATGATGCCCGAGAATTCGTATACCTTCCCATAGACGCTAAATTCCCGAAAGATGTATACGAACAGCTCCTAGACGCTTACGATGCCGCAGATTCCCAAGCGATCGAGACAGCCGGAAAATTATTGGAGACAACGATCAAGAAGATGGCTAAAGATATTTCGGACAAATATCTGGCGCCTCCCGCCACGACCGATTTCGGCATTATGTTCCTGCCGTTCGAGGGCATTTACGCCGAGGTCGTACGCCGTTCCGCTTTATTGGAGGACTTGCAACGAAACTACAAGGTAGTCGTAACAGGTCCCACTACCCTAGCGGCCATACTAAACAGTTTACAAATGGGCTTCCGTACATTGGCGATCCAAAAGCACTCAGGGGAGGTATGGACGATCTTAGGGGCCGTGAAAAAAGAATTCGAGAAAGTAGGCGGTATGCTCGAGAAAGCCCAAAAGAACTTGCAAACCGCCAGCGGGCAAATAGAAGAGGTTTTAGGTACCCGTACCCGTGCCATCCAACGTAAACTCAAAGACGTAGATACGCTTAGTGACCGTGAGGCCCGAGCTATCCTTCCCGAGATCGGAATATTAACAGAAGAAGACGAAAAAACAGAATCATGAAAAAGAGACAAATACCCCACACATACGTAATTATCTTTTACATCATCTTATTTTGCGCCATATTGACATGGGTTATTCCCGGTGGGCAATATACGGAAAGTATCAGCCCGGACGGAGAGCGAACCGTTGTATATGAATCCGTGGAAAGCGTACCTCAGACTTGGGAAGTACTCTCCGCCTTTTATAAAGGATTTGTAGACAAGGCGGATATCATTGTCTTTATCCTTATCATCGGTGGTGCATTCTGGATCGTGAACGACAGTAAGGCATTTGATATCGGAACAGTCAGTTTCCTGCGGAAAGCACGCAAAATGGAGAACAACCCTATCCTTCGTAAAATAGGTGTGGACAATTTCTTATTAACTGCTATCATGCTACTTTTCAGCCTATTCGGAGCCGTATTCGGGATGAGTGAGGAAACCATCGCTTTTTGTCTGGTCTTGGTCCCGATGGCGATATCTATGGGGTACGATTCCATAACTGGCGTATGTATGGTTTTTATAGCGGCGGGATTAGGTTTCGCCGGGGCGATTTTAAACCCTTTCACGATCGGTATAGCGCAAGGCTTGGCGGGGATTCCTCTTTTCTCCGGTATCGAGTATCGCATCGTTTGCTGGTGTATTATCAATGTGGTAGGCTTCACATGGATATTGCGTTATGCCGCCAAGGTAAAAAAGAACCCTCAATTGTCACCAGTCTATGAGGATGATCAATATTGGAGAGATTTGCATAGTACCAATTCCTTGGAAATCGTATACAGAACCCCGAAAGCCGCATGGATCAGTTTCGTCCTATTGGCTATCGTACTCGTTATCTTTTCGTTCTATTACCCCCAGACATCCTTAAAAATAGGAAATAGCGTAATCAAGGGACTACCCTTAATTCCGATTCTTAGCGTAGCGTTCGTGATCAGCTCGATATTTGCCCTACGGAAAACCGTGCACTTATATATATTGAACCTTTTATTCTTCACGATCTTTTTCTTGATAACAGGCGTAATGGGCTACGGTTGGTATATTATGGAAATAGCGACCTTGTTCTTCGCCTTGGGCATAGCGGCGGGAATTGCCAATGGACGCGATCCGAATGAGCTTGTGAAACTATTCTTAGAGGGCTGCAAGGATATTATGAGCGCCGCCTTGGTTGTCGGCTTAGCTGGAGGTATTATCGTAATCCTGCAAGACGGTAAAGTGATCGATACGATTCTCTTTAACCTAGCGAAAGGGATGGAAGGTTTGGGACAAGTAGCTACGGTCGGGATGATGTACGTTATTCAAACGCTTATCAATTTAGTTATTCCTTCCGGAAGCGCCAAAGCGGCCCTTACCATGCCTATCATGGCCCCATTCTCGGAGTTGATCGGTTTATCCAAGCAGGCCACCGTCATGGCCTTTCAGTTTGGCGATGGCTTCACGAACCTGATAACTCCCACATCAGGTGTCCTGATAGCGGTTCTAGGAGTAAGCCGTATCCCGTATGATAAATGGTTCAAATGGGCATGGAAGTTCATCCTTGTCCTAGTGATCCTTGGATTCCTTTTATTGATCCCGACGGTATTGATCCCGATGAACGGCTTTTAATCAATATAGCTTTGCACCTTCTGTAAAAGGCTTCCGTGGTCCATCACGCCGGAAGAGCGCCATACGATCTCACCTTTCTTGAAGATGATCAAAGTGGGTACAGATTGAATCCTCAACTGTGTGGCAAGTGCCTCGTTCTTATCTACATCAATTTTAAGGACACGCACTTGTCCCGCCAACTCCTTCCCCAATGCCTCGACCGTCGGACTCAACACCTTACACGGGCCGCACCATGTCGCAAAAAAATCCACCAATACAGGTTTATCCCCTTTAATGATATCGTCAAATGTTTCCATCTTATCTACTTTTTAAATATTTACAATCTGTTTAATCTCAAATACAGGAATCCTGCTTAATAGCCCTTATCCCATCAAAAACAAAATTATGAAATTCTATCTCGAAATCTTCTATATAATAACCGATAGATAACACTCAAAGTTTTCCATAAAAGATCAATAAACAACGATCAAAACAAGCAAAAGAAAAAAACTGGCATCTGATTATAACAAAAAAGGGAGACTCTTTTAGAATCTCCCTCGTGATCGGGCTGGGATTCGAACCCAGGACCCACAGCTTAGAAGGCTGTTGCTCTATCCAGCTGAGCTACCTGACCATCCTTATTTTCGTGGTGCAAAGGTAAGGATTTTTCTTTTCCTTGCAAACTTTTAGTACACTTTTTTACATATTGAATTTAGAATGGATAACCAACGGCAAAATGCAAGGCGAAATTATCCTTGAAATTAGGACGGGTTATCGCCCAACGCCTAGACTTTTTCTCCTGAGGATTATAAGCCTTGAAGCCTGTATCTAAACGTAGTAGAAAGAAATCAAAGTCCAAACGAAGTCCCAAACCATAGGAAACAGCGATCTCCTTATAAAAACGAGAGAAATCAAAGTTTCCAGCCTTATAGCGTTCATCTGATACATTCCGGGTCCATATGTTTCCGGCATCTATGTAAGCCGCCAATTCAAACTTCCAAAAAAGTTTCGTTCGATATTCCAAGTTCAAATCCAAGCGGATATCCCCCGATTGAAGAGCGAAAGAAGTCGTGCTGTCAACTTCCATACTACCCGGACCTAACTCTCGTACAGACCATCCCCGGACACTATTCGCTCCCCCCGAGAAATAAGCACGCTCAAAAGGTAAATAGTTTGAGTTACCATAAGCCATCCCCACTCCCACTCCTATATGGAAAGCTAACTTGTTACGACTGTCAAGCACGATTCCTTTACTAAAATCGAAATCCAATTTCACATATTGCGCATATTCCGTACCAAACAACTCATAATAACCGTCATCATTTTTCTTCGCCCCCGTAAGATGCGAAAAGGCACTCAACAAATTCCCTGCGACCTCGACCGACGCACGTAGGGAATGCGTGTTTCTCAAACGATTCTGGGGAGAATAATTACTGAAGGAATAAGTATATCCCGAACTCATGATAAAATGGTTCGTATAGTTATACAACACCATATAATCCGGCAAGCTATTGATAAAGTCCATATTCTTATCCGGCAAATACACATAATTCAAGTCTACAAGCTTAAAGGTATGGCGTGCCTGTGTATTGCCCCGATCTTGCCAAATATAACTCCAACCACCAGATAGAATCGCCCTCGTATACTCCGGACGTTTTTGCAGGTTGTAACTTATTTTCGCTTCAGTTGACGCACGTAGCCGCCTACGAAAATCCGAACTCAAGAATGGGAACAAGAAACGAGGAAACAGCAAGGACCCTTCCGCACCTAACTCCCAGTAATTACCAAAGCCATTCGCCTTATTTCCGGATAACGCCTCGTAAGCCCCTCTCACCCTCGCCGAGAATAGCTCCGATCCTCGGAAGATATTCCTATGCTGATAATTCAAGCTGGAGGCAAACCCATAATCACCCGCCGAGTTAGTACCTTCCAAATCCACTCCCACCGTATTTATCTTCGCAGGAGAAGTGAGAATGTAACAATCCAACTTCATCGTATCCCGCTCCTCTACTTCCGTAAAACGTATATTTACATTCCTCAAAGCCCTTAGAGAAGCGAACGCTGAATAGGTCTGCTCTATATTCTTCTCACTAAATAATTGCCCCGGACGAATATAAGTACTCCTCCGGAGCACGCTCGGACGGATACTCTTCCCGTTCCGGCCATATACGATATTCACCCCTGCGCTGAGCATCGTATCTGTAGCCATGAAACTAGCGTCCTCTCCTACCCCCATCGGATTATAATCGGTTAAGACCGTTACATCCTTAATATAATACTGACGATGCGGCTGATCCTCTACCGACCCATTGGGCAACACCTTCCGATAAGGTTTCATGGACATATCAAGATCCACGACATTTTGGTTAAAAGAACTATCAGCGATATATCCTAAATAATCCCGATTAAAACCATAATACCCGTTCCAGCGAAGTAAGGTCGTAATACGCTCCCGCTCCTTGTCCAATATATCCCGGTCAAATAAAGTTCCTTCCTTAACTAATTGGTTATACTCTTCCTGTGAGGACCGGAACGCAGAAGCTAAGGGAGAGCGGCGAGGCGCTTTCAGATGTGCCAAACTATCAATTTTCGGATCGGGGAACTTCATCGTGTAATTGCGTATCCTATATGGATCGTTCGCCTTTATATGGTAAGTTACAACCGCTTTCTTATGGCGTGTCGTATCGATCGTCGTTGATACATCCGCATGGACATACCCTTTATTAATGTAAAAACGCTCTAGTTCCATGGCGGACTGTTCCACCAACATCGTATCCAGCACCACGGGAGGCTCACCAATCCTACGTAACTGTTTATTGATCCATTTCTTCTCATTCTTACCAGACCAATCATAGACAAACAACTGCCACTTCATCAGACCAAACACCTTGAAGTTTGGTTGCTGCCTAAGATAAGATTTTAAATCCGCAGACTTATAATCCTTGTTATCCGACACGATCTCCACCTTATCCAGCAAATATTCCCCATCCGGCACAAACTTGGTCGTACTACAAGAGGCTAGCAGTAGTACGATACAGATAAAATAGCATATACGTAGAGATCGATTCATCATTCCAAGCTTTTTACGATCGCGAATGTACTGGAATTTAAAGAATTTACCGTACTTTTGTTTTGTAAAAAGAACTAAGATGCTAAGCAAGACCAAAGTCAAATACATCCGTTCTCTGGAATTAAAGAAATTCCGGAATGAAAATAATGTTTTTGTAGCCGAAGGAAATAAATTGGTAGCCGATATGTTACCGGCCTTTGAATGTGAGTTATTAATAGCCAAGCCATCTTGGATGGCTACACAAGGCGATATTCCGGCCAAGGAGTTATTGGTAGCGGAAGAAGATGATATTCGTAAAGCCAGTTTCCTGAAAAATCCCCAAGATGTACTCGCAATCTTTAAACGCCCCAATTGGGATATAACGGAAATAACGCCGGAAAAGGAGCTTGTTCTCGCATTAGACGGAATCCAAGATCCGGGCAACTTAGGTACGATCATCCGGTTAGCGGACTGGTTCGGTATTTCCCATATCGTATGCAGCAAAGATACCGCCGATGTTTTCAGTCCAAAAACCGTACAAGCCACTATGGGTGCGCTCGCCCACGTAAAAATACATTACACCGATCTGGAAACGTTCTTACAGGCCCAATCTGCCCAAGCCATACCTTTATACGGCACCTTCCTTGGCGGAGAAAACTTATATGAGAAAACCTTATCCGGAAACGGTATCTTGATAATGGGTAATGAAGGAAATGGAATACGTCCCGCCATCGAGGCTTTTGTAAACGAAAAATTGTATATCCCGAACTATCCGGAAGGAAGAGACACCTCAGAGTCTCTCAATGTGGCCATCGCTACAGCCGTGGTCTGTGCCGAGTTTCGCAGACGCCAAGGGAATCCCGCTTAAACGATATATATGGACTGAACAACCCGGCGTAATCTTTTCAGTTAACACCGGCCAAGATCCCATCACCTGCTTAAAACCAATCGCCGGTTCCGAGGAAAGAACCGGCACCAGCACTCCATCATAAAAAGCGGTTCCAGCTATCTCCTCATTCAACGGGTAAACACCATGAAACACACCATTATCATCCAGTTCGATATAATGCATACGATAAACCTGCTTACACCAAACGTAATGAGCGGCAATTCTTCTCATAAGTACAATAAACAAATAGAGAGATTACTTAATAGAATCCTTAGGTAATTCGGCAAGCTCCTTACCATAGTTATATTTCATCAAGCTTAAGCTATCTATATACACCTTATAATAAGTCGTATCCATATTATCCATACGGATATATCCAAACACACGCTTTACTTTCTTAGTTGGTATAGTCTTCAAGATCGTCTCGTGATATCCATCTTTCGTGATCTTACTATTCACCGTCAAGGTCGTATCACCTTGGTCTGCGCTTAAACGTACCTCCGGCTTATAAGCCATTTTGTTATTCAATCCCCAGACACGCATGCCCAGCACGAAACTACTGCCCGAGGAATAATTCGTTTCCGGACGTATATCGAAAGTCACCCCATTAAATACAGAGGTAGGAGACAAGACCAGATAAGAACGGCGAGGCCAAATATCCACAGAATCCCGGTTCGATACCGGCGCAGCGTCCGCCTGCACATCCCCTAAGTTATTGATCCGTTTATTAAGATCGGCCAAGACCCGGTTGTAGACCTCCATATAAATATCCAAGTTACGGCCGTACCACACCAACGAGCTATCATACACCGCTTGTGTAATATCATGCTTACGGAATACAGACTCATACAAGGCAAGCTTCATGGTATCGGATTTATAAGTATTATAATCCACATTTACCATGGCCTCAGCCAGCAACATATCCGTCAAGACACCCTGCATCTTTTTCTCCGACAGAATACCATCCGGAACCTTACTACATGCCGCCAGCAACGTCGTGGCTAATAAAGCCATACCATATATCCGTAATTTTCTCCGCATTTATTTCTCTTCTTTCGAAAGGCTAGCCGACAAAGTATGCCGATAAAATATTAACAAAAGGAAAACTCCCACGCAAATCGCCGAGTCCGCCAAATTAAAGATCGGACGGAAGAAAACGAACTCCTGTCCACCCCAGATCGGAACCCAATCAGGGAATACGGTCTCTATCAATGGGAAATAGAACATATCCACCACCTTACCATGCAGCCAAGAGGCATAACCACCTCCCTCCGGCATAAAAGTAGCAAGTTGCCCGAAACTATGGTCGAAGATCACGCCATAGAATATCGAGTCGATTATATTTCCCACCGCCCCCGCGAAAACCAAAGATATACAGGCAATAAAACCGAATTTATAATTTTCTTTAACCAGCTTATACAAATAATATCCGATAAACAATACAGCCACGATACGGAATACGGAAAGGAATAATTTCCCAATCACCTCTATACCGAATGCCATACCCGGATTCTCGGTAAAATAGAGATAAAACCACGGAGTTATCTCTATACTCTCATGCAACTGCATGTGGGTCTTAATCCATATTTTCAGCGCTTGGTCAAGAAGAAGGAGCAGTATTATGATTAACACTGCTCCCCAACCTTTAGAATATCTCATTTACTTTGCACCTCCTTGTTTTGCTTCGATACTTAAAGTCGCATGAGGCACGGCACGTAGCCTTTCTTTCGGGATCAATTTACCAGTCTCCCGGCAAATACCGTAGGTCTTATTCTCGATACGGATCAAAGCGGCCTGCAAATTCTGGATGAATTTCATCTGGCGTTGCGCCAAACGGCCCGCCTCTTCCTTCGATAACGTAGAAGCGCCTTCCTCCAGCACCTTGAATGTAGGAGACGTATCAGCCACGTCGTTACCGTCGGAATTCGTAACCCCTGATCGCAAAAGCTCGTAATCCCTCTTCGCGATTTCCAGTTTCTCTAATATAATAGCGCGGAACTCCTCGAGCTCAGCGTCTGAATATCTTGTCTTCTCTGCCATGGTTCTAAAAAAATTTAGGTTCAACAATCGTTCAAATATCAATCAAAAAGAAGAATTAAGAATGAATATAAAATCATATTATTTCTTCTTTGCATGCAAAGATAATATAATTATCGATTTTCCTATATTTCATTCCTAATTCTTCCGCAAGAAATGCTATTCTATTTTTAAGCTTTCTCGATCTTTACGGACAATTTAAAGTCCTCGAAATCGAGTTCCGTAGCGTCGCTGATCGCATTATCCATGATTTCGATAGATTCCGCCAATACTTGGTTAGCGATATAATCCTTATAATCATGTATCGCCTCATCCATCTCCTCGCAAGAAAGAATGGATACATGGATCTTATCCGTTATATCGAAACCGCTGCTCTTACGCAAGTTCTGGATACGATTCACCAACTCACGGGCCAGCCCCTCCTTACGCAAATCCTCGGTTACGGTAATATCCAAAGCGACTGTCAAGCGACCTTCATTAGCGACCAACCAACCCGGGATATCCTCAGAGATGATCTCTACATCCGTACGCTCCAAAACGGCCTCCTGTCCATCTACCATCAAGGTAAACGTTCCGGCTTTCTCGAAAGCGTTGATATCTTCTTGGCTCATCGATTGAATCGTGGCGGCCAACGCCTTCATGATCTTTCCGTAGCGCGGGCCCAACTTCTTAAAGTCCGGTTTGATCTTCTTCACCAAGATACCTGCCGTATTATCCACGAACTTCAGCTCCTTCACGTTCACCTCGTTCAAGATAAGGTTCTTCACGGCCTCGATACTCTCTTGTTGATGAGCGTCTACAACCGGAATCATTACCGTATGCAACGGCTGGCGAACCTTGATATTCACCTTGCGGCGAAGAGCCAATACCATAGAAGAAACATCTTGAGCCATTTGCATACGTTCTTCCAAATTCTTGTCGATCTTAGACTCGTCGTAAACCGGGAAATCAGACAAGTGTACGGACTCAACGTTCTCACGTCCCGTAACAGCGACCAAGTCCAAGAATAACTGATCGGCATAGAACGGAGCGATCGGAGCCATCAACTTAGCCACTGTCTCCAAGCAAGTATATAAAGTCAGGTAAGCGGACAACTTATCCTCCGTCATACCACCACCCCAGAAACGGCGGCGGTTCAAACGCACATACCAGTTACTCAAGTTATCATTTACGAAATCAGAGATAGCACGTCCGGCACGAGTCGGCTCGTAAGCCTCCAAGTAGCCATCCACATCCTTCACCAAGCTGTTCAACAGAGAAAGGATCCAACGGTCAATCTCCGGACGCTTGCTCCATTCCACATCCGGATCGGAGTAGTCGAAGCCATCTACGTTCGCGTACAAAGCAAAGAATGAATACGTATTATATAATGTACCAAAGAACTTACGGCGAACTTCCTCGATACCATCGATATCAAACTTAATATTATCCCATGGTGAAGCGTTCGTGATCATGTACCAACGCAACGGGTCCGAACCATACTTCTCGATCGTAGAGAATGGATCAACAGCGTTGCCCAAGCGTTTAGACATCTTGTTTCCGTTCTTATCCAATACCAGACCGTTAGACACGACAGCCTTGTAAGCCACGCTATCAAAGATCATGGTGCCCAGAGCATGCAGGGTAAAGAACCAACCACGTGTCTGGTCAACACCCTCAGCGATAAAGTCAGCCGGATAGATCTGACGATTATCGAACTCCTTCAAGTTCTCGAACGGATAGTGGATCTGGGCATAAGGCATAGCGCCGGAATCGAACCATACGTCGATCAAGTCTGTCTCACGCTTCATCGGCTTGCCGGAAGCGGAAACCAAGATAATATCATCCACATACGGACGGTGCAAATCGATCTTCTCGTAGTTTTCCTTCGTATAATCTCCCGGAGCGAAGTCCTTATAAGGGTTAGACTCCATAAAGCCGGCCTTCACCGATTTCTCGATCTCGCCGAACAGCTCTACCACGGAACCGATACACTTCTCCTCGCTACCATCTTCCGTACGCCAGATCGGTAACGGAGTACCCCAATAACGGCTGCGGCTCAAGTTCCAGTCTTGCAAGTTCTCCAGCCATTTGCCGAAACGTCCCGTACCCGTGCTCTGCGGTTTCCAGTTGATCGTATTGTTCAACTCGATCATGCGCTCACGGCAAGCGGTCGTGCGGATAAACCAGCTATCCAACGGATAATACAATACCGGCTTATCAGTACGCCAACAATGCGGGTAATTGTGGACATGCTTCTCGATCTTGAACACCCGGTTCTGGGCCTTCAGCATCATGCAGATCTCTATATCTAACGTCTCATCTTTATCCGTCTTCGTATCATCGTAAGCGTTCTTCACGAATTTTCCTTGCCATGGATCATAATCAGAAGCGTTCATACAATTTTGTACAAACTCCGGAGCCAAGTCTTCCAGCTTATAGAACTTACCGGTCATATCCACCATAGGGCGCATATTTCCATCCTTATCCTGCATCATCAAAGGAGGAACCCCGAATGTTTTCGCCACACGGTTATCGTCCGCACCAAACGTCGGCGCGATATGTACGATACCCGTACCATCCTCTGTCGTAACGAAATCACCCGTGATCACACGGAATGCACCTTCACCCGGATTTACCCATGGGATCAATTGCTCATATTTCATACCGGCCAACTCGGAACCCTTCCACTCACCTACTACGCTGAAAGGAACCAGCTTGTCACCCGGTTTGTAATCAGACAAAGAAAGCTCCGCAGCTTTCGGATTGAAATAAGCAGACAATAAATCTTTCGCTATAACAGCAGTCATCGGGATACCCGTGTAAGGATTATAAGTCTGTACAGCCAGATAAGTAATATTCGGGCCTACGCAAAGCGCCGTATTGGAAGGCAACGTCCAAGGAGTCGTTGTCCATGCCAAGAAATAAGGATCGCCGAATTGTGCCATCTCCGGTTTCGGGTCCAATATATGGAACTGTGCCGTACAAGTCGTATCCTTCACGTCACGATAACAGCCTGGTTGGTTCAACTCGTGCGTGCTCAAGCCCGTACCCGCAGCGGGAGAATACGGTTGGATCGTATAGCCTTTATATAAAAGACCTTTCTTATAAAGCTCTTTCAATAGATACCACAAGGTCTCGATATAGCGGTTATCATACGTGATATACGGATTCTCCATATCCACCCAATAACCCATCTTCTGCGTCAGATCCTCCCACTCTTTCGTGAACTTCATCACGTCCTTACGGCAAGCGGCGTTATACTCAGCGACAGAAATCTTCTTACCGATATCTTCCTTCGTGATGCCCAAAGCCTTCTCCACGCCCAACTCGACAGGCAGACCGTGTGTATCCCAACCCGCCTTACGATTCACCAAGAATCCCTTCATGGTTTTATAGCGGCAGAAAATATCCTTAATCGAACGGGCGATAACATGGTGAATACCCGGCATACCGTTTGCGGATGGAGGACCCTCGTAGAATACGAATGTAGGATGTCCCTCTCTTGTTTCAAGACTCTTATGGAAGATGTCTCCATCCTTCCATTTCTTCAGCACCTCTTTATTTACGTTCGACAAGTCAAACTTAGAATATTCGGTAAATTTCTTACTCATATCGCGATGTATTTATCTTGCTTCTAAAAAATTGCCGCAAAGTTAGTGATTTCTTTCGAATTAGACAATAGCGATCAATAAGGCGATCACCTCCGAATAATTAGCGGTTCCAGTAGGTATCTTATTGCCTTTCAGGAAAAGATTATAGACCACGTCTTGTGCCTCGCCGATCAACGGGCTGTATAGGGATTGCCAATAGGCGACTTTCTCGTTATACAAGTCCTTGATCTCGGGGCGTAATCTTTTCTTCCATGCCTCAAAAGCATCCTTATCCAAAGCCACATATGCGTTGCTCAACACATAAGGCAGCAAAGAGAAGTAACCTGAGAACCGGATTTCCGGCACGGAAGAACCCGTGCATATTAAATAACTGTATAGATTAGCCTCGGCCTCGTTGGATATACTAAGCACATGGGCCATCTCATGGGCGTAGGTGGCGGGATATTGCACGGGCAAGAGCTGGTCATTTAAATTGAACTCCGTGAAAAACGGCCCCATATATCCCATCACCCCTACTCCACTCATCAGCCGGGAGAGCAGCATCGTTTTAGGATGAAGATAGGCTCCGGGAGTGGTAAGGCCGAAACGAGTAGGCAATTTTCGATACCCGTCTAGCACCGCCTCTTTCACGACCTCCCGATCGATCGTCTCTATCGCAACCCATGAGGCGTTCAAGGAATCCGTGTAGGCATCCAAGAAGGATTGGAAATGTTCCGAGGAAAAAGGCACATAAGTGGTTCGCGTACGAGTGAAAAAATCTTCCCGGAAATAATTCAATCCCCAAGCGATATAGAACCAGACATACACCCATGCCAGATATTCCACGACATGCCTTATTGTCCTCCCGATCCTCCGCCTCCTTATAATCGCATACGACAGATACCCTAATAACCCGGCGATGCTACCATAAATAAAACAATCCCCTACGGAAAAAGGGAACAAGCAGGAGAAACGAGATAGCATACCCGATACCCATGGATAAATCGAACGGGAATACCATTCGCCTAATCTGGGATTTCCCATCACGATCCATATAGCGACAAGAAAAATCGCCAATATAATCCAACGAACACGTATCTTTTTTAGATATTCAAGCTTAATCATAGGAGACAAATATATCATATCCTTTTCAGTCCACCAAATCACCGATCTTCCCTTCCGCACTTGATCATGGGCAAGTCTCTTTCCGCACCGAAGTATCAAGATTTGTTATAAACTAACACTTGCATCCTGTTATTTCCATTTATCTTTAAGGAAAGATGCAAAAAACGTTTTCGTCTATATAATATAGCTTGGTCAAATACTAAACCGGAACATTTCAACACATCCAACAATTTTTCCGGCCCATCGGCAACATAGCAATCTGCTGCTTCTCCTTTCAAGTGTTGGCTGGTAACGACCCCGCCAGCAAGACGATTTACCTTCTCATTCCGATATCCACTCAATATAGCAATCGGTGCCCCATACAATAGACGTAATGGTTCCAATAAACCAACTGCCAAATTTTGAAGCGCTAGACATGCATAAGGAGGAGGCTGATTATTTATCGCATTGTCCACGGCAATACCACTATAAGTAAACTCATCCAAACAAAAATGCTCTGTTAACCTTTTATCATGTCTTTCCATAATTTTCAATTATTAATTTTCAATTTATAAGAGTAGTCCACCCCAAAAAGGGCCCCGGCAAACGTACTGATCTCACCGAAAGCCACCAGTACACTGTTATCGATCAATCCTTGCGGATCAATCCAGAATCCGCTGAAGAGAAGTGTGATCCCGCTCATTGAAAGCAGGATCGCGACAATTAATTGAACCGTCAAACGCCTCATAGCTCTTAGATTTCATCCGGACTTTCACTATCACTCCCGTTTCCACCCGCATCTTCTTCATTCGGAAGCGCAGTCTTCTCAAAACTTGTCCGGCTCTTGGCTACCCGTAGCGCCTTGCCCGGGTAGAACCGTACTTTCGGCTCCCGAATCAAGTTCGTCGAAAACGTCTTCTCATCCGGCACCCCCGACGATCCGAAACAAAAGCGGAAAAGTCCCAGCTCACCTACACTGACACGCCTGCCATGCTGTAAATGACGGACCAACACCACATTCATACGATCCAGAACCGCCTTCACGCTAGCGCTACCTACACCAGAGCTATCCGCCACCTCCTCCGCAAATTCATCGAAAGTAACCAGATCTCCATACACCATTTGAGCGTATACCTTTTCAGGAATAGATTCGTGATCCTCACCTAGATTCTTTCTCATTACCAATTTAAATTTCAATGCCATAACTATACGTTTTTAATGAATAAATGAATGTAACCATGCTTCGAACACATGACAAAGGTATAATAGCCACAAAGCCGGACTTCGATGACGCAAAACAGTTAACGACCTAGCAACCAACACACACATTCCCAAATCAACGAAAAACACACCAAATTTCATCGACTTCAATCCACGTACATTTAACATTTATCAATAAAGAATCACATCTCATCCGTTATTTCCCTCTTCCCCGCCAGTTCCAGAATATCACTTGGTAATATATTCAATGCGCTCAAACGGCTAGCCAAGGATTTCGGCAAGACCTCCGAATTAGGATCCGATAAACTCCGGACGAAAAACGCCATACATAAACAAGCCGCCAAATGAGAATAAGGCAAACGCCCGTCCCGATCCGTAAACTCCACCAGCTTCGCCATCCGCAAAAACAAGTCCGGTCGGTGCAACTCATAACGGGCATTCTTCCACGGCGTATGCCTCGTCAAATACCACACCATCAAGTTCTCCCCTCGCTCCCCATCCAAATAACCATCCACCAATCTCCGATATCCCATCGGCAACTCCTCATAATGCCCGAAAGCCAGCTTACAAAACCCCAGCAAATGCCTCTCCCTATCTTCCGCCGACAATCCGGCCAGACGCTCACTAAACAACTCAACGGTAGGCCAACCCCGAAACTCGCCCAACAGTCCCTTCAAATCTTTCATAAGATTTTTCATTTCCACGATCACAGGGGGAATATTTATCCCTGCACCGCAGAAGGCCGAATCCCACATTATATATACGGATCATCAAGGCATACATAAAAACAGAACCGGCCTCCTTACCTCCCCGAAGGGAGAAAGAAGACCGGTACAAAACCTTTATTCTATATCGATTCTACAGTCTATTCTATCATCTACACATTCATCATCGCACCTTTGTGGTTCTCATTTCTTGCAAACACTTCCATGGAAGTTCCTCTTTCTTTTTTGGCGTTATACCGATAAGCATATCGGCGATATGTTCTCCCATGATTGACACCATGGGAGTTGAAGACATAGAAGAGGAGATATATCCCCTTATTACTCAAGTTCAACACTCGCTATCCTCGGTTCAAAGCAACAGGTCGGACGAACGCAGACTATCCTAACGCCACTTGCACGCTGTGGACCAACCTTCATAAAAGTCGCAATCACACTCGTCTTACCATGAAGGCCAAGAGGTCCTATATTTGCTTCATTCACACGTCTCGTTATTTCCTGCTCCATCTCGCTTTGAAAATCATATCTACCATCCACTTGAGCCTGAAGCATCATAGATGTAGCTTCAAAATGGCTTCTCCCAACACCCACAGCCAACGTGCATGGTGAACATCCGAGCTGAGTAACACCTTCTGTCGCCCAGTTTACGATTTCATCTAACACCACCTGCGTATTGTGCTTATGGAATACACGGTAAGTTTTTGCCCTAATAGCAGGACCGCCACCGAACATCAAAATGTGCAGTCTAATAACATTGTCTTGACAGCGTCGGATTAATATCGGAGCAGGCTCCACTCCCGCACTATCAGGATTCAAACCACCGGACTGATCAATTCTATGGCTGTCATCCCCCATAATGCCCATTGGTCGTCCAGGAAGTCTACGCAGACCTTCTGCAATTCCTTCCCTAATAGCGTCCAGCATCCGACCGGTCACTGCCGCATCCTGACCAACCTCCAGCACCATGTGCGGGATACCGGTATCATCACAAAGTGGACTATGATTTTTCTCCGCAGCTTCCGCATTCGCAAGTACGGTCTCCAAAACCCACTTAGCCCTCTCGTTATCTTCCGATGCGATTACTCTTTTATAAGCTTTCTTCTTATCTTCTCGGAAAGTGGAGCCTGCCTCTACAAGCGTATCGCAAACAAGCGAAACTATTTTCTCATAATTCTTATTCATAAATGCTCCTCCCATGTGCAGCCGCAATAATAGCCGGATATTGTACTACTTTCAACTGATATAACGCTTCCATGCCAAGTTCCGGGAAAGCCACAAGCTTCTGCTCAATGGTTTTATCTGCAAGCAAGGCCGTCACTGGCGGGATAACCGCATAAACAGCATTATATTTATGTAAAGCTTCCACTGTTTCCTTATGGATTGCCCCTTTGCCAAGATGCAGCTTGATTCCCGCTTTACTCAATGGTTCCATACTACTCTCAATCTCCAGTTTATTACTGGATGTAGGTCCCACACCTGCAGGGCTGACCGCAGTATGGAAAATAACATTTCCTTGCAGAGAAATACCAAGCCCATCTACTTTGCCCTCTTTTACCATTTTAATGACCTTAGGTAGTACAGCATCACGACCACAGAGGATATAACCGGTTATGGTGACGGTATCTCCAACTTGCAAGATTGCTGCTGCTTCTTCTGTGATTGGTGTATGTATTTCAACACTCATGATATTCTCCCTGTCATATTACTCATTTACAGCAAACAACTTAACATAAGCACCTTCATTCTCAATAACGCTAAATGCACGTGCCCTGTTGTAAACCTTCTTCGCCCAATTGGTGTGCGGCTTGATTTCATTCATCTTATTGCCGCCAGAACTCTTTACCACACCACCGCCTGTACCGAGAATCTGACAGGCATCGTCGTACTCTTCCTTTGTAACCGCCATCAATGCATTGACAAACTTCACATGGGTGGGATGGATGACAGTACGCCCAACAAATCCATTCGCTTTATCTTGAATGACCTCCCTAAGCAGTCCATCAATCTCATTATTTACAATGGGCAACCTCTTCATCAGATAGTCCTCAATGCCATGATTCGGAAGCTCCTCAAACATCAATTCCTTTGGAGCACGAAAATACTCCCAGACAGGACCGGAAATTACATAATCATTGTCGCGTCCACAAACATTGATGATATCAGACAAGCACTCACGCACCGCCATAATATCATAAATCGAATAATCGACACCACGACGCACACCAAATACGGAGCTAAAATCCGTACCTCCGACACGAACCTGTAGCACCAGATCACGATACTTGTCCAAAATCTTTTTAATCCCCATCAACTCTATCATGCGAGTTTCTTTATAAGCAACTTCCGCATCCTCAATAATCGGCATACCATAGAGGATCTCACCAAAGCGGTCATTCAGATCTCGTAGGTATGCATAATATTCATAGCCATTCTCGGCGTTAAATTTCGGGAAGTTAATACCACACAAGGACTTAACCTCCTGTTTCGTCAACCTTTCTCCAAATGCCTTGAACTGAGCAAGATTACGAATACGAACAAAGATCAGCGGAACCTTATCGGCATCCAACGTTCCATTTTCCACAGCTTCCGTTACCGTTGCCAACAGATGATGAACGTTATCCATAGCTTCTGGAACTTTTTCTTCCGGGCAGGCATCCTCAAAACAGAGAACTATGGTTGTCAGACCTGGTATTGAGTTATTTAATATTTTTGGAGTAAAGTCCTTGAACCCCGGCATGTACATGGTTGCTCCAAGGCAATACTGAAGCAACTCACGGTCAGTATACTTATTAAAATGCTCAGGTTCCACTACAAATTTGAAACCCGGATTATATAAATGATGTCTCATGATTATTCTTTTCTTTTCCTTTTCTATCTATTCGTCTGAACTTCAATCTTAATATCTTAAAGTAGACTGCCTCTCGGAGACCAAACAGCTTCCGGATAATACTCATCGATCATGCGCTTCACAAGGCAGCACTGTTTTGCACGCTTACGCGCATCGTCCTCGGTACTGCTCCAGCTGTGAGTCACAGCCACGGAACCTCCGGTCTTAAGGTAAATCGGTGCGGCTATACGGATCATTTCCGGCACTTCGTAATGACGGATAAACCCACCTGTGGATTTCGGGTTTTCGGTATGAATGTCGATTGGACAGTCCACTGCCTGACGCATAGCCGCTAACATTTGGAGCTGAATGTCACGAACAGGATTTATAGAGTCTGCTCCAATTCTTTCCAACAACTTTGCGGAACAAGGATTTCCGTGTCCCGTATGGGCAGATACCTTAAAATGACAGTCCATAGGAATCTCTCCTGCTTTGCGCATTTCGTTCAATGCCCACAGGCATCCTTCATCATAAACAAGGAAGCTACGGCATCCGAGACGAGCGGCACGTTTCACATCCTCTATGGCGCGAACAATCTGCTCCTGACCACGCAAACGATACCCCATACGAACACCCTCCTCCGTATGTACCGACGCAGACGTGTCCGTGGTTGCACGGGGGCCGATGGCAAGAATCAGATCAGTCTGCCATTTGTGGGCAAGCTCCACCATCTTACCAATCTCCTCATCTGTCAAACGTATAATACCCTGAGTCTGCGTCACACGGTGCAGGTACAAACCGTACCCATCCATTGCCTCCAAAAGAGCCTGCATTACTTTCGGGCCTTGAATTCCGGGAACTTCAAAGCGGTACTGGCCACCATCCGCAAATCGTTTTTCAGAAGTAGGCAAATCGTATGCATCCCCTCCGGGGAGACCGATTGACTTCAGAAATTCTCTTGTTTTTTCCATACTGTTCATGATTATATTTCTCCCTTCCGATTAATACGGGACTTTGTTTTGTTACCCATTATTATTTTTATTCGTTCAAATCATCTATCAGGTCATTTATCACTTTTCTGTGCTCAAACACAATCGGTGGCAATTTTCTGCTCAATCCCTTATGAATTCGGCAATCAATGAAAGACGCCTTGCTACAATCACGTAGAATTTCCAAAGCCTCCTTCAGCTCCACCTTTGTTGTTACAGGATGTCCGACCGTCGCATATCCGCATGCCTCCGCTATTTTGGTAAAGTCAACCTTATGACCGGCAGATGGTTGCCCGCCCACAGACTCATGCGCTCCATTGTTCAAAACGATATGCATGAAGTTTGGAGCATCAAGCTTGCTGACCATTGTCATTGCCCCCATATGCATCATGCAGGCGCTATCACCATCCAAAGCAACAACCTTCCGTTCAAGTCTCTCCAGTGCAATCCCAAACGCCACAGAGCTTACATGTCCCATAGAACCGACATTGAGAAAGTCATGCGCTTTTGTTTCACCTCTCTTTTCTCGCAAGAAAAACAGTTCTCTAGTTGCTCTTCCTGTCGTTGCGGAATAGATGGTATTCTCCGGCATATTGTTCAAAATGATTTCCATTGCTTCTTCCCTACTCATTGGATAAGTATTGTCCACGTTATTCGGCTTATCACTCGCCGCCATGACACCCTTTGGTGCGATCAAACTGTAAGGTTGTCGGGATTCTTTACAATATTTGACCGCTTTCTCCACTGTTTTAGCAAACTTATCATCGTCATCATCAAGGATGGTGTAGGGGATGTGCATGATTTCCAGCAGTTCGGGTGTAATCTCCCCCTGTAGCTTATGCTGCGGATGATTCGGCTCAGAGTTTCCTTGCCCACGCCAGCCGACAAGTAAAAGCATTGGAACAGCATACACATTCTTATCCACAAGACTTACCAAAGGATTCACCGTATTCCCCAGTCCACTGTTCTGCATATAGACAAGAGGAATCTCTTTGCTTGCGAAATAATGTCCTGAAGCAATACCTACCGCATTCCCCTCATTGGCCGCAATGATATTTCTACTTCCACAATTGTTTAGGGCATAATTACAGAAACCATTCAAATAAGAATCCGGTACACCCGTAAAGAATGTAACACCATGCTTTGCCAACACATCAAATACTCTTTCTTGATTCAGCATTATTTCTTCTCTCCTCCCACAGAGCCTTTACCTTTATACAAAGTGAAGTATTCAGGACAATCCGCTTTACAGTGCTGCCAGGCTTTTTCAAAAGCATCCACGACCGCATCCGACAAGGGACCCGCTTTCACTGTTTCCATATTCTGCTTCAGGTGATCCGCCTTGGAAGCACCGATGATAATCGCATCCCCACGTTCCACATTCAACATAGAATGATAAGCAAGCCAGCGATAAGTTGCTTCAATAGTAGTAATACCCTCTTCCTCGCAGGCCAATTTGATAATTTCCACAGCATCGAAATAGCTCTTTTTCCAGTAACGCTTCTGGTAGTTCGGACGATGCGTGAAGCGCCCATCCGTCGGAGCGTCCTCATATCTTCCATAACGCCCCGTAAGCAATCCGCCAGCCATCGGATTATAGGCATAGAAACGAATCCCGAAATGATTCAAGCATTCGTTCAGCTCAGTTTCCGCTTTTCTAGTCAAAGGATTGTAAATACCCTCGAACACAGTCGGCAATACCCAACCGTTCTTATGGCAGATATGCCATACATCCACAACCATCCATGCCGGAAAATTAGAAAGTCCTAACTCTCTGAATTTTCCTTCTCGATAGAGATTATTACAGGCCTCCAAAACGTTTTCCACCGGCGTTGCAGGATCTGGGAAATGAAGAAAGAAAGTATCTACCGACGACACCCCTAGCCTCTCCAACGACTCGTTCAGCTGAGCATAGGCGGCCTCCCCGTCCAGCTTGCCCGTAATCCGGGGGTTCACCTTAGTCGAGATTTTATAAGGGCGACCAAGTTCCGGCAAAACCTCCCCCAATAGCTTTTCACAGTTTCCCTCGTTGTAGACGTATGCGGTGTCGAGTTCTTCGTATCCCGCATCTAAAAACATCTTTACAAACTCACTCACATTCGGAGCGAATACGGACTCTCCGAATGTCATTGTTCCAAGTACTAACTTCATTTCATTCCTCCTCTCATTAATTCCATAACTTTCCGAATTTTCGTTTCCTTCGCATAAATCAATCGGTACACCTCGTCCCCGCTCGTCTGATGGCCATACTTCATCAAGTCATCATACCTGCTTTTGAACTCCATCTCATCCAAAGGATTCTCCGGTTCCCCTTTCGGGAAATCCACACGTTCTGTCAAAATGCTTCCATCCCTTCTGGTCACATTAACAATGGCCGCTTGAATACCGGGGAACAATGCGCTCAGCTCAGCGTCCGGTTCTACATGAATCTTCTTTGTAAGGTCAAATATCGCCTTTCCGCACACACGCTCCTCGCTAAATTCCTGTAGGCCCGCTTTCCCGTAGATAAATCCTGCCGCAGTCGCATAGGGAATACTCATTTTAGCAGAATAGGAGCCCGGGATATCGGTATGATCATGCCCTGCTACCGCAAGGGAATAAGTTTTGATATCGATGCGTTCTATATCCTCCACCCGTACCCGTTCTCTCAGATGGATCGCAGCCTCCACCGATGGATGCGTATAACGGCAACTCGCATAAGGTTTCGTGTAAGTTTTCATGATAGCGTAAGTTCCGTTCAATAATATCGGCTTCAGCTCAACCTCATCCCTACCGGTCATCATCTTGATAAACCCGCGCCCACCAAGTGGGTCATGATGACCTTTGAAGCCAGATTTCGCCAACTGAATACTTGTCAACGCAAGCAAAGCCGTCTTTGCCACATTATACGGTTTCAATTCTGATTCATCATCCAATACTTTAAGCATACCACTTGCGGATATACATGCCGTCGCAAATGCGTGAAATCGCTCCTCTTCCGTGAAGCCTAGCAAATAACTAGCCGCTATTGCGGCACCAAGCACGCCACAAGTTCCTGTCGCATGATAGCCCATCGCTTTATGCTCCGGCTGGATGGAAGCCGCCATGGTGTAGGACGTTTCATAGCCGATTACGGCTGCTTTTAACACATCCTCTACCTTCAAGTCATACCGTTCTGCCAAAGGGAGCAATAATGAAAAAATCGGAGAACCAAGATGAATGATACCGGAATTGGTTCCATCATCGAAGTCCAAGGCATGCGCATTCAGGCCGTTAAGAAATACGGCCTCCTTCAGCGACAATCTTTTCCCGGTACCAATCGTGTTGAACTCTCCGGTTTCCGGCATGGCAAACTCCATGTAATTATCTATTTTTTCTTTCTGGAAAGCAGCACCAGCGGAACATACCGCAAGATAATCCAATAAAGATTGTTTTGCCCTTTCTAAAACTTCCTTGGGTATATCCTTGCTATGAAAGGCATCAATAGCTTGCAGGAATTTTATACTTTGATTCATTTATTATTGATATATTTTTTTATTTTTCGATCCTTTGAACACATCGGAAAAAGTTGATAGGTTTCCGACACACCTACTTCTGCGAGAGAATAGTTAATTACCAACTAGTTGTTTGCACTCAAATTAGAGCATACCCCTTATATAGGCACTTTTGCAAGTGCACATATATCAAACTGTTAAAAATTTAATCTAATTTTAACCATTGACAGATTGTCACTCCTATTTTATCGGGTCGCAGACTCGATAAATCTCTACAACCGTTAAACATTTCAGTAAAAACTTGCTTAGACACTCCCAAACAGATCCTCCTAGCATCTTTACCAACTGCAATGGCTATAGCAGGCAACTGCCATCTCAGCTCCCTGCGTTGCTGCCGATGTGAAACAGACTATTACGTTGCGTGGTCAAAGGATAGACCCACACATGTTCGACTGATGTCATATCTTCCCTGTAATCAACGTTGGATACAAAACCGATGCACGCACCAGCAACTCTCGTTTTTGCATCTATGGAAGATACGCTCGTCGCCTTCACGTTTCTGCTCCTAATAGCTTAGAATCCTCAGAAAAATATGCAAACCAATACATACGCAACTCCACGGGTATACGAACGGTGAAGGAGCGGGAATCTTCCCTGACTGATTTTGTGTCCCCTTTCTTAGGCGTTTTTTGAATTGAAGCAGGAAGACCATCCACATGGACTTCTACTATCTTGCTTCATATATCCTTGTACCATTTGTAAAATAGACAATAAGATACTTTGTTTCGTGAGCAGAACTATTCTAGGAAGATACCGTGTAGCTTTGTCTCTTTCTGTACAAGAAATAAAGCCTTCCCAAGAATGCTCTAACTCATTTTTTCAATCCATATTTTCTGTCAAAACTTTTCCACACGTCTTTATGATACAATAAAAAAGCTGATATTCTTTTTTTAAGAAAAATACGTTCTGAAACAGTTAGTCCTATATAATACACAGAAAACAAAATACTAAAAACACAAGCAAGACAAATAATAAAAAATGACAAGATTGTATCATTTAATAACACATTTAACACTAATGGTAAAATAATTGATATTAATAGTACCAAAAGACATCGTAAAATCACTTGCTGACAATAGTCTCTAAGAGACAAATGAATCATGGAACGAATAATAAACAAACGAATGATAAAAGCAATCACACAAACACACAAATGAACTACAAAAACCGAAGCAGGATTTCCTCCCAATTTCAAAACCAAATAAGATATCGGTAATATCAACAGCAACACGCCACCTATTACAGATTGATAAAGTTTCACATTACCTGTAGCCGAAGCAGAAATCATCAATGGATTAGCAACAGCATCAATAATTGTAACACAAAGTATCAAACGTAAAAAAGCAATCGAATAATCAGGAACGATATTTAGCCAAAAAATAAGAATAAACTCTGTCCTTATCATTATAGGAAGCGATAAAAACAAGAGAAGAAAAAAAGTAAATTTCGAGCTCTTAAATATTAGATCATGCATATAAACAAAATCTTTCTTAGCATAAGATTTCGTAATTTGTGGATTCAATGCTATTTGAAAATTAGAAGAAAATTGCGCAACAGCTCCTTGAACTTGTACCGCTACTCCTCGAGCAGCATTTACCACTGGACCAAAAAATATATTCAATAATATATTCAAGCCTTGAGTAAAAAACATAGCAGCACAATTACCCCACAAATTCCAACCAGAAAATCCTAACATGTTTTTAAACAATTTCGAATCCCAAAACCACATATACCTTGCTTCTCGGAAATGATGAGTACAATAAAAACCATAAACAAAACGTATACACAACTGTACTATAAACATTAAAACAGCATACAATTTTAGTTTATCCAAATTTCCCACTTGTAATAAATAGACTATCAGCAATTTAGTAATCACCTCTAACACAGAAATATACGCATATACATTCATGCGCTCATGAGCTACAATCATTGCATTATAAGGAACACTCAGCACCATCACAACCAATGAAAGAACAGATGATTGGTAAACCCATAAAGTAGCATCTATACGATTAGTAGGAAAAATCATTTTCTCATATAAGAACCACAATCCGATTGTTTCCGCAAAAATTATTATCAACACAGAAATAAAAAAATGTATCAATATACTTGTACTGAAAACCTTCTGCAACTGACAATAGTCTTCTTTTCCTAGCTCAAAAGTCAGATAGCGCTGAGTCCCTACAGTCATAGCTGAATTTAGGAAACCAAACATAGCAACCACACCAGCTACAACATTATAAATGCCATAGTCCTCTATACCGAGAACACTCAATATAACACGACTCGTATAGAGACTTATAACCATCATAAAAAGCATACGAAAATAAAGCAGCAATGTATTTTTGGCTATACGCTTACTATTTTCTCCGACATTTGACATGCTAATCAATTTGTATACGATTAAAATATTACAAAAGCACAAATAAATGTAGTCTATTATGTGATTTTTTATCAGACTATTTTTAATTATTCGTATTGATTTTGATATCTGGCACTAAAGAGGACAACGTTCACTTTATTCATAAACTCCCATCTTACCGAATTCTAAAATATCCGCAATACGCTTACAAGCGAAACCATCACCATATGGATTGCTGGCTTGGGTCATCGTATCATAAATATCTTTATCATTTAGCAGTTTTTTAAAATTCTGATAAATAACATCCTCGTCCGTCCCTACAAGTTTCAGTGTTCCCGCAACAACTCCCTCAGGCCGTTCTGTTGTATCACGCATTACCAAAACTGGTTTTCCCAAACTAGGAGCTTCTTCTTGAATTCCACCACTATCAGTAAGAATCATAAAACTTCTAGACAGAAAATTATGAAAGTCTAGTACATCTAAGGGTTCTATTATATGAATTCTATCACATTCACCCAACTCCTCATCAGCTATCTGCCTAACAAGAGGATTCATATGAATTGGATAAATCGCCTTAACATCCTCATGTTCGTCCAGTATCCTTCGTATTGCTCGAAACATATGATGCATAGGTTTTCCAAGATTCTCTCGCCGATGAGCCGTTAACATGATCATCTTACTTCCAGACACCCAATCAAGTTCCGGATGAAAGTAATCTCTACGAATTGTTGTTTTAAGAGCATCAATAGCTGTATTACCTGTCACATAAATATTCTCTGATTTTTTCCCCTCTCGAAGCAAGTTATCCCTTGCCATATTTGTTGGAGAAAAATTATATTGAGAAATAATTCCAACCGCCTGACGATTGAATTCCTCTGGATAAGGCGAACATATATTATATGTACGCAATCCCGCTTCCACATGGCCAACAGGTATTTGTAAATAAAAACAAGCAAGTGCAGTTACAAATGTTGTAGATGTATCTCCATGCACTAACACAACATCAGGCTTACTTGTTTCTAAAACAGTTTTAATACGCTCTAGTATATTAGTAGTAACATCAAATAACGTCTGTTTATCCTTCATAATAGAAAGATCATAATCAGGAACAACAGAAAAAACGTCCAGCACTTGATCCAACATCTGTCTATGTTGCCCTGTGACACACACAATGGTCTCAATCTGCTTTCTTGTTTTCAATTCATTTACTAGAGGGCACATTTTTATAGCTTCAGGTCTCGTTCCAAAGACAAGCATAACTCTTTTCATATTAAAAAACTTTCTTAAATATTTTAATTATTCTTTTTTTTATTCTCTTCTTAATCGATGGCTTTATCCGTAGATTAGCAACAACTTTTTGCAAATTACACCCATTATATTTTTCATAAAATTTATCCCTCAAATCACGGTGCCCTGCTGAATTGACAATCATATTATGATTCACACACACCAATTCATAATTCAAGGGCATATATATTAGATTTTGCTTTACTCTTTCATACCATTCAATTGCTTTCTTTGTATTCAAAAAAAGAATAGATACCCCCTTATCATCATTCATTACAGGAGCCATTTTCTTTACCTCCCAAAAATCTCCTAAGGTTATATCACTATAATGATTATCTTTCTTGAATCTACAATCATAACAGGATTCTCTCAAATATAAGCTATCGTTAAACCCCACAAAATAGGGATCTTCTCGACTAGATATATGTATAAATTTATTTATACATAACTTATATGATATATGAAAAAAAAACCAACCATTTATTTTCGAACGAAAATCAACTGAACTAATCTCTGAATGATGCTTTTCTAAGTACATTTTCCAATCTCTCCAAACTTTACTTGAAGGAATACCATGGCAAACAAAATCTTGAGTTAACAAACCATCATATTCTTTTCCCAAATAAGATTTCAATCCTGCTATTTGACAAGGCGTACCTGTAAACAAAACAGTTTTCCCATTTTCCAAGTCTTTTTTACAATAAGCATAAGTATTCCCAACATCACTTTGTATATATTTAGATTTCATCAACCTTTTCAGCCCATCCTCGGTATCAACCTTGCAATGAAATACAGATAAATCATCCGCATAAGCAGCACCATATACACACCCTCCCATCGCAATAACACTTCTTGCTAAAAGAACAAATATACCACCCGAAGAACTTTCGTACCTATCTTGTTCACTTCGATTATATGCTGCATATACTCGTTGAATCTCTTTATTTAATATGGAAGATTTATTATGAATAGGACATTTAGCCAAACATAATCCACAATTCACACAAATACTCATATCAATAACAGGATAAGTAAAACCTTCTCGATTCTCTTTTAATGTAATAGCATTTTTGCTACACACTAATCTACAAATAGAGCATCCTGTACATGCACTACCTATAGATGCAATAGTGTTATTCATTTTCATAATCTTACTCTAGTAAAGAATTCAATATCAAGTTTATTATACCAATGAGTTTTATAATAACATTTTCTTAAACCTTTCCATACACTTATCACTTACAATTGTTTCCTTAATTTCAGCCATTCGAAAATGAAGAAAATCCCGTTCCTTAGCTTCATCTTTAAGAAGTTTATACACCATATTTACTAATCGATCCTCTATTTCTTCTAATGGTATCTGCCAGCGGTCATCACCATAAATATACCGTGCCATTCCTTTAGCCTTTTCACTATATGTTAAAAAAATAGTGGGTGTTCCTTCCGACACTGCATTAATCGCACAGTGCATACGGGCAGCAACTACAACACGACATTTTCTCAACAATCTCTTTGCTTCTAAAAATCCATGAGGCTCACAAATAGATGTTACCTTTTGTGTAGACAAATTTAATTTACAATATATATTTTCCATAAAAATCAAATCGTTATCATTAAAATGTATTGGACTAATTACATGAGGTATCAATAAAATAGGCAAACCACTTTTTGCTGCAATATTTTCTATAATCGATGTAATACGTTTTACATTTTTATCATATCCTTCACCATACAGTTCCAATAGAGATAGAGGGCTTAAATTTATACCTATATATTCATAAGAATCCTGCATCTTTTCTGAAAATTCTACAAAAAATGCAGGATCAGGCATAAAACAAACGTTCTTTTCAATTGAGTTATCTTTCAAATAATCAACACATCTTTTCTCCCTTGCTACAATTAAATCTATTTTTTTTAGATGATTTAAAAAATAGTTCTTAGCAGGCTTATATTCGCCAAATGGTCCAATAGAAGCTCCAAATATAATCAGTTTTTTATTCTTCCTCAACGCATATTCTCCAAACTGAACCAAACTTCTATAATATGTATATTTCCTTTTCGAACGTACATATTTCGGAATAGTATAAATATCTCCTCCTATAGACACTATAATATCTGAATTATCTACAACCTGCTTAAAACCAGATTCCCCAAATCGATATGGCAAATTTATTCTTCGACCAATCCAATTCAAAAAAATAGAAACAATAGAATATTCCATTTTTAATTGAATCGTTTCAATCCCCAAATCTACTATTTTAATTCTATCTTCATCAGCACGTTTTGAATAATATACAATTTGAACATCAGATGCTATTTGTCTAATGATAGAAACAGTTCCCCTAACAATCGCTTCACATCCATAATTATAGAGACCACCTATTCCATACAATGCAATTCTCATAAATATCCTCCTATCACAAAATTAAATAGAATAATTTAAAACATCTCGAACAATTGCCTTCATATCAATGTCATTATAAAATTTTTCACATGACAACTTCATTTTCTCATAATCTTTCTCAATCTCTTTAATCGCTTCTGCAATAACTACAGAATCTAACTTTTCAAAACACTTTCCTATATGATACTTTTCAAAAGGACCAGATAAACCAGGTATATTATTTCCGATCATAGGAAGCCCACTATATGCATATTCATAAATTTTATTTGGAGCACAATATACAACATTCAATTTCCCAGCCAAATCATCTGCCGTAGGAAAATAAGTCAATACTCCAATAAATGCTATTTGGGTAATAAGTAAATGAAAAGGAGGAGTAATAAATGGTACATAAATAATCTCTGGATACTTTTCACATAATTGCTTACGCTCCTGAGTATCACTTCCCATTATACAAAAAGCGTATTCATCCCCAAGGCTATTTACCGCCTGTGCAAATTCCTCCAACTTTCTTTCTTTCAAGAAAACTCCTTGATATAAAATCAATTTCTTTCCACAATTCCTCAGATTCTCTACGATTCTTAACACCTCCGTATTTGGATTACTTAAATTTAGATAGTACGGTTTATTAGGTAACACTACAGGAAGTCTTTCAAGTCCCCACATAGCTTTAATTATATGAGCTCTATTAAATTCTGGTACAACTACATATTTCGCATGTCTAGCATATTTATCCAAATGGGTTTTAAACAGCTTATTTAGTTTTAGTTGATAAACAACTTTATAATATAACAAAGGAGTATCTTCAACTAATTCCATTAATTGCATGATGTGATTTTCATAATTCAATAAACCTCTTCCAATTAATGAGACAGTATTATCTGTTGTCGTCCAAATAAGATCATGAGTTTTCATTAAATGAAAAACACATTGTCGAATTTTTCTCTTTAACAAAAACACATTCAATAACCGTTGAATTTTACCTTTCTTTTTAAAATCCTCAATTTTTATTAATTTAAAATCAGAATTAAGTTCTTTTTCTTTCCTATAAGAAAATTTATCATATGTAATCAACGTTACAGAAGCACCTATATCCAAAAGTATATCAACAAGAGATTTTACTGGTGGATAATAATTTATTTCCTTATTATGCACAATTAAAATTTTCATTTTATTTTTATTTTTTCTAATTTATATGCATATAAACCTATTCCTAAAGCAACAAAATACGTCAACAATTGTTGAGGTCTATGAAATGGATTTCCAGACCACCCATATATTATACACATTGCTTGAATACATAAAGAAGAATACATTAAAAATTTTAAATTATTTTTTTTCACCATCATTATATGCTTAGTGTATACTACTGTTTTAAAAAACGATATAAAAATAGCATATACATATATAACACCGCCCAAAAATCCCATTTCTGCAAATAATTGAAAATAACTATTATGTGCACCAGCAAAAGTATAATCATGATTAAAAAAATCATTATAATAATTATCATATGCCATCATACCATGACCAAATATTGGACTAGTTTTAAACATCTTAAATGCAATAGCCCAAAATAATTCCCTATTTGACAAATCCACAGCAGCTCCATAATTTCTACCTTTTCCACTAGCTAGTATATCCATAACTAAATTCCCCAAAAAAGAATAAAAAATTAAAGGCAACACAAACATCAGCACAATACAAATAGTAACATTTTTTTTATTTTTATCTATCATAGATTGCATAAAAAACAAAGACAAAATGATCATCGGGATCATCAACAAAAAGCTCCTTTTTCCCGTCAAAAGAATAGAATAATACATAATTCCAATAAATAATATCTTCAAATACTTTCTTTTCCGTGAAACATATAAGCTCGATACCAGACACAAGATTCCCAAAGCAATACAAAACGCATTAAAACTAGATTCTCCAGCAATTCCACAATATGCACCAAACCGCTCTCTATATTCAAGAGTTTGCATATATAATTCTTCATTCTGAACTATTCTTAAAATCACATCAAACAAACTCGGAATAACAATTTGAGCCAATGTAATTAATGAAAAAACAACACCTATAGCAATAAACAATTTAGGTATATTACAAAACAACCTACTTGACACAGTGCTCAATTTAAGCAATACTACGCCTAATGAAAATACCACTAAATAGCGAAAAGAATTAGGAAAATTCAAAAAGATAGTAGAGATAGATATATATAACCATGTAACGAGCCATACTGTCGGTAACTTCTGTATATGTTTTCTAAATACATACATCATAAATAAAGAATAAATCAAGAGCACTCCCATATATTTAACCGTAGCATGATATACATATAGTGAAGAAACATACCCAAAGCATCCTATTATGATAAAGATCAATAAAAGATCTATCAAATACTTATAAAATAAATCCAATCTAACTATCATACAAAAAACCCGTCATTTTATTTTTAATATCAAGCAGTTAAAATATTTTCAAAAAAAATATTTCTACATATACAACATACTAGTCTTTTTCTTTCTCCATACATACAAACGTATAGTAACAGGTGAAACAACCATCAAAAGAGCTCTAATTTTTTCTCTAAAATTCATTTTATTATCCATAATATAGTACTTCAAATACTTTCTACAATATTTCACAACAACAGAATATATCTTTTTCTCATCGTTTCCATTAGGCGCACAAACCAAACGCAGAGATAAAAGGATAAGCCTTGTAGCTGCTGCATATTTAATATCAATATTAGGAGCATTTATAGCATACTTTTCAGCCATACTCATATACTCATCCACTTCTTCTAAGCTAAATTCCGAATGAAGAATACTACCAACCCTTTGCACATAATGATATGTTTTAACTCCAATAAAAACGACTTTATTTGTTTCTTCCATAATATGATAGACAGTCGCAAGTTCTTCCATTACTTTTCCTTTAGGAAATGGATGTTTTACACAATATTCTTTCTTTATAATTTTAGACCATGCACTTGTCCCAACAGGATAACCTCGCAATATAATAGCTTGAGCCTCTCTAGCAGAAACACATAGTTCAAAAGAACTTACATTATTTTTACTACAATGTTCAAACAAACCATCATTTTCAGCTGTATCAACAGTTTCATATTCTATAATTGGGGGACTACAACTCATATCAGCATCATTTTTCACCATGGCATCCCATAAAGAAGATAAATGATTACTATCTACATAATCGTCAGAATCTATAAATACAATATATTCTCCCTTTGATTGAGCAACTGCAATATTTCTAGCATCAGATAGTCCTCCATTTTTTTTATGTATAACACTTATCTTTGCATACAACTTAGCATATTCATCACATATCGCAGGGCATCCATCAGGTGATCCATCATCTACTAAAATTATTTCATAATCTTCAAAATCTTGATTTAAGATACTATTGACACACCTTTTTAAATATTTCTCAACTTTGTATACTGGAACAATAACACTTATTTTCATTTAATACTCCTCTATATAAAGTACAACATCCTATTTCTTATGCAAATCATTTAAACAATTTTGTCTGCTCAATGACACTGCCCAGTAAATCCTCATATTTAAGCGCAACAACAAAATCAACTAAGATATCAGCATACCCCTTCATGCTTAAACTTACTTATAATATGCTAATTTTTTGACAGAGTTTCATATTTTCCCCATCTATACCTTTCAGTTGAATTGCATTATATACTTTATTTATAATCCGATTCAGCTCTTCTCTACTCTTAGCTTCTATATGGAATCTTGCAAATACCTGCTGCAAAGTACCTATCATATTTACTTCATCTCCCACATGAAGCAATTGTATTGTATTAAACACCTCAGGTATTTTTGCTACACGATCCATACCCTCGATTTCAGCAATAGTTCCTTTCTTTGCTAAAATTGAATAATTGGCGAGAAAGCGGCCATTCATATCTACGCTTATTCGTTCGATAAGGTTTTCATCTCCTAAATACATCCGTCCAACAAGTGACGTGTTTATCATAAATTCCAATGGATTCACATCAAAAACATGCTTTGTGATAAAATACGATAATCCTCCTGAAAACCTAATCCCTGGATCATAAGGCCGGATAATTTCTCCATCAACAAATGCTTGTATGAACATAGTTCCATTATAAATATTGAAATCTTTAAGCATTTCAACCATCTTCGAATGCAACGTTTCAAAATATAGCTTCACATGTTTTGATGGATATATAGTACAATCCGCTATTGCTCCTACATTCTTTTGCTCTCTATTAACAAATCGATCATTTATTTCCCATACATATATATTTCCACGATCAAATAAATATTTAATGGTAATCTCCGGGCAATCCATATATTTTTCACATAAAAACCGATTTGTCCTTGAATATAATTTCGCTTTTTGAATTGATTGCTTCAATTCTTTTTCCGAATTACATATTGAGATTCCTTTTGACCCGCAACTATCAGCTGGTTTCAAAATAATCGGATAGGCACTTCGGGGTATTTGAACTGAATCAGAATCATTTGACAACTCGTAAGTCTCTACAATAGGAATACCATACTTTATACAGTTTCTCTTAAAATTCTTTTTATCCTGTAATTCAACCCATTGATTACGATTTACATAGAAATCAAGACCTATATTCTCTGCCACATCAACCACACTTGTTATAATGTCCTCATTTCCTATAACCAATATGCCATCAACAGCATGTTCTAGCACTATTTTCTTCAGACATTCCCTATCGCAAACATCAATAATATATTGTTCATCTGTCAATGCTTGTATATCTTGCGGTATTGATTTCCCTGCAACTAGCAACTTTATACCATGACTCTTAGTATAGAATGCAATATCAGTTATTGAAGCACTCCCACCTATATATAAAAGACGTTTCCCTTTCAATTCCATAACAACACTTATGTTTTTATCATTATTTAGTAGTAATAACAATATGTTTCATCGCATTTTCGCAAAGATCAATAGCAGCTTGAGCTGTATCCGCTTGAGAAATTACATATCCGATACGATCCACACTACTGCTAATCCGATTAACGACATCACCTACGGCTTTAGTCAACACGACATGCTCAATACCATTTATGCTATTCACTTTATCAATTCCCGAAATATTCTCAATAACACCATTTGTCTCTTCTATATAACGTATCGCCGCTCCTTTATCAAATCTCGGAGCAATAGAAGGGCATTCTCCCAACGCTATTTGTATAGTAGCTTTCACCATATCAATACCCGTAGACAATGGCACTAAATGTGTAGTAATACAGTCTCCACCCATCCTTGCTCCAAGTTCAATCATTTTTGGTCCTTGATCTGTTAGCATTATTTCCACATGAGCTGGGCCATGATTAATACCGATAGAACTCACGGCTCTTTTTGCCAAATCTTTGATCGCCCTAATATCCTTATAGTCTAATAAGCTAGGCTGGCTATGTCCCATCTCAACAAAATGGGGGCTTCCTGTTGTCAATTTATCTGTAACTTGCAATATATGAACATCTTCATTAACAACCATAACCTCAACACTGACCTCACTGCCTTTTAAATATTCCTCAATAATGACACCACCATTTCGTCCGTTTAGAGAACTATATTGAATTGCATTCTCCAAATCCTTTGAACTTTCAATTAGAACAACACCTCTACTGCCCGCGTTATCCACAGGTTTGCTGATACAAGGATACGTAATTTCAGAAACAACCTTCTTCAAATCTTCTGGAGTGTGAAGTATATAATACCATGGATGTTCTACCCCTGCAACTTCAAAAGCTTTGATCATTTCTCCCTTATCAGTTGCCTTAATCGCCGTATCGTATGATATTCCAACAAGACCTAATTTATGAGTAGCATAGGCCACAGCCCGCATTGGCATGTCTGTGGCCAATGTAACAATACCATCTGCTTTAAATTCTCTTCCGGCTCGATACACTCCCTCTTCATCAATTGTACTCACATTGAAGTATTCGTCAGCATGAGATACACCAATCGCATGTGGGTTAAAATCAGCGACTCCTACATACAATCCCATTTCTTTGGCTTTCAATATTGCTGGCAATTGCAATATTGAAGCTCCTATAATTAATAATCGTTTCACTTATAAATAGATCTTGTTTATCTTATCGATTATCGTTATTTTTCTTTTTAACATAAATATTTTCTCGTTTTATTACAGAAATCATCGTCTGCGACAAAATCTTCAAGTCTAACTTAAAAGAAACATGATCTACATAGTACAGATCATATTTAAATTTATCTTCTTGAGAAATAGAATTTCTAAAATAAGCCTGAGCATATCCAGTAATACCAGGTTTCACATCATATCGTTTTCTTCTTTCTACTTCAACTTCTTCAAATGATTTAGTCGCTAAAGTAGGCCTAGGTCCAACAAAACTCATATCCCCAATCAGGACATTCAAGAATTGTGGAATCTCATCGATAGAAGTCTTCCGCATAAACCGACCTATTGGTGTCACTCTAGGATCATCATGTCCATTGAATGTAGACCCATCGAGATTCCTTACATCCGGAGAATTAACATACATTGAACGGAACTTATACATTTTGAAAGGCATTCCATTACGTCCCCTTCTTAATCCACTGTAGAATATTGGACCTGGATCTGAGATAAGAATAAATGGAGTCATTATGACTATTACAAATAGTACAAATGGCAAAATTATCAACGCAAGAATAAAATCTATTCCACGTTTTACATATCGTTCATACATATTTAAAATTTAATTCAACTACAAAATATACCAATCATATTTCAAAATAAAACCCATTTCTCAGCAAAGAGATTCGAACTATTTGATACAATCTTTCAAATGTCATATCCTATCTCATTTTAAACATTCCTTCATGCACTCAATCACATAATCCACATCTTCATCAGACAAGCAGGTATGAAGCGGCAATGTCACAACATTTTTAAATTGCTTATAAGCATTTGGATAGTCCTCTATCTTGAACCCCAATTTCTTATAGCCTGTGTGCATAGGAAGCGGTTTATAATGTACATTGGTCGCAACTCCTAATCCGGCCATTTTCTCTATAAATTTGTTCCGTTGTTCGGCATCTTTGTCATTCAGATTTATAATATATAAATGTCCAGAAGAGACAATATCTGAAGTATAATGCGTTACCACCGTAATAGGTAGCCCCTTCAATCCTTTATTATAACGGTCTATAATTTCTTTTCGACGGGACAAAATCTCATCATACCTTTTTATTTGTCCTAGGCCTATGCCCGCACAGACATCTGTCATATTACATTTATACCATGGCCCAATAATATCATACTCCCACGCTCCCAACTTCGTTTTTGCCAAAGCGTCTTTACTCTGACCATGAAGACTCAATAACATATATTGGTGATATAACTCATCATTATCTATCCCTTCAATATCTCTCCAAACAACCGCACCGCCTTCCGCTGTTGTTAGGTTTTTCACCGCATGAAATGAGAAATTCGTAAAATCGGCGACAGAACCTATTGGGAATTTTTTATATGAGGCTCCAAAAGAATGAGCACCATCAGCCATAACAATCACTCGATTCAAGGCTTTTTGAATCGGGTTATCATTTGGATGGAATAAATTCTTTTTCCGTTCTACTATATCGAAAATCGTATCATAGCCACAAGGAATACCAAACAAATCCACCGGGATTATAGCTTTTGTTCTCTCGGTTATCGCCGCTTCTAATTTCTCATAATCCATCGTGAACTTTCCATGCTCACAGTCTATCATGACCAATCTTGCCCCCACATGCTCTACCACACTTGCGGTAGCTGTATAAGTATAGGCTGGAACAATAACCTCATCACCGATTCCTATACCTAATATACGCAAAGTTATCTCAGCACATGCCGTATTTGAATTCAAACAAACAGCTTTTGAGGTATGACAACGTTCTGCTACCAGCTGTTCTAATTTTTTAGTTTTAGGTCCGGTAGTTATCCAACCGGACTTCAAAGCATCAACAACTTCACTGATCTCTGCCTCTGTTATATCAGGGGGACTAAATAATACGTGTCTCATGACTCTTTATAAATTTCCTTATTATTTCTTTTTCTTATTCTCTGCCTCAAAACCATACCCATAGCCGTATCCATAACCATAATGTTTACCATAGCCATAACCATATTTCTTACCATAACCGTAACCATAGGTGTTCTTACGTTTGCTCAGGTCGATTCCATTGATCACTACCGCCAACTTGTCAAATTTATGCTCGTCCCTAAGAACATTAATGTAGCAGAAAGCGGCTTTCGGGGTCACGTCCGCACGGCAGACATAAACACACATGTCGGCCACACGGCTTATTATGGCCGTATCAGTTACCATACCGATCGGGGCTGTATCCAGCAACACGTAGTCATAACGGGATTTCAATTGCTCTATCGCCTTCTCCAAGGTATCACGGGCTACCAGTTCCGTCGGGTTCGGGGGAATCGTTCCTCCTAAAAGGATATCCAGGTTCGGACTGATGCCGGAAGGCTGCACAAGATCAAAAAGATCCTTATCCTCCGGATCCATCAGATAATTTGATATTCCTTCCTGCCTTTTCGATAAATCGAAGACCTTATTCAAGCCCGGCTTACGGATATCCATACCAACCACTACCACCTTCTTTCCCAAATAAGCCAAGCTGACAGCGAGATTTCCAGTCACGAAAGACTTACCTTCTCCGGGCTGCGTAGAAGAGAAAAGTATGACCTTTTGATCTTTCCGGAGCATAAAGAGCAGATTGGTCCGCAAACCTCGGAAGGTCTCCTCCATCATGTCGTTCTTATTCTCGCGCACTACGATCGCTCCCTTATCGGAGGATTTATGACCACACAAGGGCAATTCGCCCAAAATCGGAACATTCGTCAATTGCTCCACATCGCCACGATTCTCGATCTTATATTTCAATAATTCCACGACAAAGATGATTCCCACCGGAATAAACAGGCCCACCACAAACGCAGCCAATAAAAACACGAGCTTCTTGGGAGCCACAGGATCCTTCCCGGGTAATGGTTCCTCTACAATACGACCATTATTAGCCGTGGCTGCCAATGTGATCGCATTTTCCTCCCGCTTCTGCAACAGCATGATATATAAAGTCGCCTTGATTTCTTGCTGGCGAGAAATAGTCATGAACTCTTTCTCTTGCTTTGGAGCATCACTAATCCGGCTCTCAAATTTACTAGCCTGACGCTCAATATCTTTCTGGGCGATTTGTAGTCCTCGCAAGACACTATTCACGGTTGTCTCGACATTGCGTCTCATCGCCTCAACGCCGGTGTTCATGTTTATCACCGCCGGGTTATTTTCCGAAGAGGTACGTAATAAACGTTTACGCTCGATGATCATCGTGTTATATTGTTCAATCACCCTAGTGAGGTTTTGATCCTGTAACCCTACGTTTGCAGGAATTACCTCTTCCTTGTTGACCGGATCGTTGATATAGGTACGCAGAAATTGAACCAAGCTGATCTGTGTAGCGTTCTCCGTACGTTGCTGCTCATACTTGGAACTCTCTTGTAAGGCTAGACGGGCATCACTTGTCAAATCCGTCAGACCGGATCGTTGCTTGAAATCCGCCAACTCGCTCTCCGCCGTACCCAACTCATGGTTAATTATACCGATACGCTCCTCTATGAACTCAGCGGTTTTCTGAGCTACCTCATTCTTCTCATCGTTCGCATCTTGATTATAGAACGCAACCAAACGATTCACGAAATCCACGCCTCGCTCCTTTACTGTATTGTTCACGCTGATCTTCGCTATCGTCGTGGTCTGGGAAGAGGCGGTCACGCTCAAGTCTTTCATATAATCCTCGGCGGTCTCCGTCGGCGTATTTATGGTAACACGTAAAGCGATTTCCTCTTCTTCCATATACAAGGTATCGCCTTGCGTAAAGCTTAAAACACCCACAGGTGTTGGTAACACCGCCGGCAATTGATCAAATGCCTGTTCTATCTCTTGCTCTTCCTTATCTTGCACATATTCAGCCTTAACAGACAATTTTCCTGTTTTTGTAAATGTAAGATCCAGCTTAATCGGCTCCTCCAATTTATCGGCCTCTTCTGGTGTCATATAAATCCGCACCGGACTATTCTTATAAAGAGGCATCGCATAACCGAACGCTCGCTTTTCCGCTACACGAACATATAAATTCAGGTCGTTCACGACTTTTTTTATCAATGTACGGGATTTCAATATCTCCACCTCGTTATCAAAATTATTTGTCATGGAAAACATTCCCAAGTCTTGAATGGCCGCCAACGGATTGTTGCCCGAACCGCTTCGCTTATCCTCCTCCTTTATCAACACGGAACTGGAAATGTTATATACAGGCGTTTGATAACGAAGAAACAGGTAAGTGGCGATGCAACATATCAATATACTAGCCACAAACCAACGCCAATAAAAAAGGTATTTAAATAAAAGAGCGACCAAATCAATCTCTTGTTCCTCGTTCTCTATCCCAGTGTTATTATTTATCCGTTCGTCTATCATCTCTCTTAATTTTCAATTCTCAATTTTCAATTACTTAAGTATGTTTACCAACAGGCCGGCAATAGATACCAGAATCGAGAGTGAGCTTACCCAAAGGGTCGTGCTGTTACCGATATCGGAGTTCTTAGCCTTCGTCTTGTTCGGGGTCACGTAAATAATATCGTTTTGCTTCAGGTAATAATACGGGGAAGTCACGACTTCGGCATTATTCAAATTCAAGTTAATGATCTCACGCTTACCGTTCACGTCCTCACGGATCAGCTTGACGTTATCACGGACACCGTAAATCGTCATATCACCTGCCATCGCCAAAGCCTCCAGAACGTTCACCTTCTCGTTGCCGATCGTGAAGCTACCCGGACGGGCCACCTCACCCAACACGGAGATCTTGTAATTAGCCATACGGACCGTAACGATCGGGGATTCCTTCAAATAAGGTTTCAAACGCTCACGAATCAAGTCCTCCGCCTCGTTCTTGGTGAGACCACCCACTTCCAAGCGACCGATAACAGGGAAATCGATCTCTCCTTTATTATTCACCAAGTATTGCTGCATGGTCGGTTGCGTGGTCGTACTGATATTTGTCAAAGCCGCATTGATTGGAGTCTGTACCGTCAAGTTGAATGGAGTCGCAGCCTTCGGGTCTGTCGTATTGACCGTGATGCTCAACAAGTCTTTTGGCATGATCTTGGCGTCATACAACGGAAGGGTCTCCTCAAAATCGTTCACTGCCTCTGGGTTTTGGAGGTATGGTACGTTCTTGTAAGAAGTACAACTCGCTACCAATAGAGGTAGAGCTAATAAAAGTAGTAATCTTTTGATTTTCATATTATTTTGTTTTCTTTTTTTATTTCATTGAACACAGAATGATATGGATTTAGCGAAACAAACGAGAGAAAAGGCCTTTCGGTTTCTCCGGTTCGTATTCCGACTCGTATTTCCGCATTAAATCCTCATAGGAAAGTCTTTTACTCACCATCTCGTAAATCATACCCCAGTCCGGGAGACCACCAAGATTACGGTCATCAATAAAAATATCGGCCTTCAGCTTACGGGAGAAATGGTTGTTCAGGTTTTTCTCTTCTTCCGGATAATCTCGGTTCACGGCGTAAAACTCCAAGCCCCGCTCTCGGCAAAAGGTGACAGCCTCATCCAAAAGCTTGCCCTCTCGCACACTCCATAAGATCAGCTTGTGGTGTTCTGTTTGTAACTTTCTCAATGTCTCGAAAGCGAAAGGGATCTCCTTCCCTATCGCCGGATATTTATGCTCAACGATTGTTCCGTCAAAATCTACTGCGATAATCATTTATAATTCAGATTTATAACTACCAACTAAATTGCTAATTCACTCCGTCCAATCTCGTGAATTGAGAGTTTTGGCTCTTGAACTCGGGGACGAAGGATTTCATCTCTTTCACCATAGGAAGAATATGTACATGAAGGGATAATTCAGCTAATAGATCAATGTGCTCTACCACATCCTTGTAGGCGTACTCCCGGACTGCTGCCACACGAATCTTCTCATGAGGGGTTTCCTTCGTATTCTCCTTGTTGCTCAATAGTTCCTCATATAATTTCTCACCGGGACGAAGACCTGTGTATTTAATCTCTATGTCTTTATCCACCTGCAAACCAGAAAGCTCGATCATACGCTTCGCTAAGTCAGCGATCTTGACCGGCTCACCCATATCAAAGATGAATATCTCGCCGCCCTTGCCCATCGTACCGGCTTCCAACACCAAACGGCAGGCTTCGGGGATTGTCATGAAGTAGCGGATGATATCGGGATGGGTTACCGTAACTGGGCCTCCTTTGGCGATCTGATCGCGAAAACGAGGTATCACGGAGCCATTACTTCCTAATACATTACCGAAACGGGTCGTGATAAACTTAGTGTTTCCCGCTAGAGCCCCCTTACTGATCGCCACACTCAAGCTCTGCACATATATCTCAGCGAGGCGCTTGCTACATCCCATGATATTCGTTGGATTAACGGCCTTATCCGTACTGATCATCACGAATTTCTCTACACCATAGCTTACGGCGGCATCCGCTATCACTCGGGTACCAAACACGTTGGTACGAACAGCCTCGCAAGGGTTCTCTTCCATCAAGGGGACGTGCTTATAAGCTGCCGCATGGAATACTACCTGGGGATGCCAATTGCGGAATACGTAATCTACACGGTCCGGATTCCGGACATCGCCTATGATAGGTACAAAATCCAGTTCCTTATACTTCTCCTCCAATTCCAGGCGTAAGTCATGCATCGGAGTCTCGGCGGCATCAAGGCAGATCAGTTTCTTGATCGGGAAATGCGCCAGCTGGCGGCAGATCTCGCTACCAATGCTACCGGCCGCTCCCGTAACAAGGATCGTCTTATCTTTCAATAAGAGACCGATCTCGCCCAGATTTATACTAATCTCCTCACGACCCAGCAAGTCCTCAATACGGATCTCACGGACTGAACGCTTCATTCCGCCCTCATGGACCTCCTCCATATCAGGAACCACGAGAGGCTTCAAGGAGGCCTGCTCGCAATAATGAATCAAACGATCACGCTCTCGTCGGACGGTCTTTATATTCGGGAAAAGGATACCATCCAAGTTATTTTTGGGGATCAGACGCAACAAGTCATCAATGTCCTCGATCTGGTAAACGGGAAGTTCCGCTATGCGAAGGTTCTTTTTAGCGCTACCAAACGTCAAGAAGCCGATGATGCTATAATTTTGCATGAATACTTGCCGGTTGGGTGATGTGGCTATCATCACGCTATCCTCATCCATACCGAACACCAGTACACGCTTGCGCTTTTTTCCAAGTTGGGACAACACGCTATTATATACATTAATCACGAATACACGTAAGGTGATCAGCAGAACAATCGTCAACATACAATCGGTTATCCCTCCCACCCAATATATAGAGGAATTGAAATCCGCCCTCAAAAGATGAAGCAGTATAAACATGAGGATGGATTTTGTGATGGCGACACCACCAATCCTCCATAGTCCACGTAGCGTGGAATGACGGATCACCCCGTGATAAACCTTGAACGTAAGAAAAGAAAGGATACTGGCCACAAAGGAAGCTATTCCTACCTTTAATACACTAATCCCGCTTATGTATACATGCATGATGGACAATAATCCCAGCACTCCTATCAAAGATACACATAGGGAAATGAAAAGATCCGCACAAAAAATGATCCAGCGGTTGATATACCGCAAATTTACCAGACGCCCCAGCGCTAAACGCCAGCGATTATAACGATATTTCACCTTTTCCATATTTGTTTTATTCATATCTATCTAACTATAATAATAAGCGACCGAACCTCTCAAGTGGTTGGAGTGGTATAAGCTAAAGCAAGAGTCTAGTCTATCGGTTAAAGAAAAAGGGACTCTCCTCGCTACTAGAGATAGCTGACCTCTTGATCGATATCGGCCGCCTAATTCTCATTTTCTAATTGCGACCTAGCGATAATATATTCTTGATTGGAGGCTCTCTTGAACCTCAGAAGTATCTTTAATCAATCTCCATGTCACGATCCATGGACGTGGTTTTTACTTCCGGCATCGGAAAATACCTCACCTCTTCCTTATGCCACTCCTTGTAACCGTCAAGCGTACGAGTAGGGACGGATAACCGACCGTAGTCATTGCCTTCGCAATGGAAAAGATGGTTACGTGTATAGGAACGTAACTCGCCATCTGTCCAAGAGACCATCACGATTGGAAACGGGTACGTGGTGAGGCTTAACGGGGTCACTAAGGTACGGGAAGATATTTGGCGTAACAGGTAAGCTGATTTCTCGAACGCCACCCAATACGGACCCGTACAGTAAAGATGGATGAAGGCACGATTATCCGACTCTCGCTTAAGAATCTCTTTCAAATGGTTTCCTAACAACGAGATAAGGCGTACTCCGGATCTATCCTCTTTTTTACCGTAGTGCGTATCCATCTATGTGTATCATAATAGTTCTAGCAGGTCACGGGTGATATTTACTTTGGCACATCCCAGTAGATCTACACGGATCACAAAGTTAAGATTGCCATCCTCCACTTCCAGCACGTTACCTTCTAGACCATGCAACTTACCGCCGTTAATGCGTACCCTCGCTCCAAGAGGCAGCGGACGGGGATCGATAATGACAGGCTCTTCGGAATCGTCCAGCATCCTACGGAGTTTCACCATCTGCTCATCCGGAATGAAGGCTACGGGGCGTATGCCTCCAGACCGTTCGCCAGCTATGTTTACCATGAAACGTTTGATATAAGGAAGATGCACGATCTCCTTCCTACGCAAGACATCGGTGCAACGGATGAATACAATGGAACGGAAGACGATCCGGTCTACTTGCTTACGCTTGCCGCTTGGCAGAAGACACATCTCTTTTTGGGAGGCTATATAAACCTCATAGTCCTTCTCGCCTTCCGGCTGACTGGCTATGCGCTTTTCCAGCTTGTCACGGCATAGTTTCTCGGACTTGTTGTTGACGATAGCGATGTACCAATGTTTCTGATCAGATTTTCGCCGTAACGGGTTTTCAGGAATGGTTCTTTCAACGCCTACGGCGTCGATACCCTCATGAGGTACCGAATTTACAACCGTTTTTACAACATTCGCTCGCATCTCGTTGATTGCTTAAAAGAGATAGTTTGATATATACACCATAACCCTTTTTCGCCATGTGAGAAATTAGGCTACTTAGTGAGTAGCGCAAAAGGTGGGAGAATGGTTATTACCAAGTTGTAGAGACGGAGCATGCTCCATCTCCCACCGTCTGACAGTAATTTAAAACATCTTTTAGAGGGGATGAGACGGGGTATACCCATCTCTACAAGAATGTATGTTCGATTTTAGGGGGGGACGTGATGATTTCGGAAATACGAGGCCATTTCGTCTCTATTGCCATGTCTATACATCAGAAATAAGAACGAATATTTAACGAGAATCCAACTGGAAACACAAACAAACCCTAATGATTGCTTGTTTTTTGTTATTTTTTACTACATTTGCGGCGTGAAACAAACGCTACTCACTAAGTAGCCTCATCCCACTTTCGACACATAATTATAGACACAACCAAAGCAAGTGCTATTCACCTCTGTCATTTTTTCCAAAGAGAAACTTCTCAGATAAATCTGGGTGGTCTTGATGGACTTATGCCCCAATAATTCACTGATCATTTCTATAGGGACATTTTGCTCTTTCAATGCCATGGCGAAGGAATGGCGGATCGTATAAGAGGTAACATCCGATGCTATTCCAGCGGCCTTTTTCAACGCCTTCAAATTTCGATTGAACCGGGATAGGGCCGCATTGTATTCGAGATATGCCTCATAGCCCGTCTTCGTTCCACTCAAAAAAGGGAATAAATAGCCTGAGGCCGGCCTCTTGTCACCCATTAATTCCTTGCGCATCAATTCTGCCGTATCCAAAATTTCCAGTCTCATCGGTGTGCCTGTCTTCTGCCGATTATAGTCCAATATCCCGTTTTTGATATTCCTTTCTTTTAGGTGGGCGAAGTCCACGAACGACATTCCTGCATACTGAAACAACAGACAAACGACCAGTTGTGTCTCCCTTAGCACCTCACTCTCTACCTTCACCGTCATCAACTTATGTTGGTTCTCTAAGGATAGGGATTTCTTGCGCTTACTCTCCACTCCCGTAAAAACTCCTTGGAACAAACCAGGGATATATTCCGCATCACCATCTTCGATCGCCTTGTTATAGACGCAACGGATACGACGCATATAAGTGGAAACCGTGTTGCACATGCAGCCTTTCTCCAGCAAATAAGCCTCATATCGGTGAAGATTGGCCTTATTGATATCCGAATAGGAAATGTTCTCTGTTCCACTATACTTTATAAAGGAGTTCAACGCATCCTGATAACTTTTGGCGGAGGAATAACGCTTTTCCTCTCGTAACTGGGACATATACCTTCTCACCCCTTCCACGAATCCTTTCTCATCCATATCTCTCTGTTTTTAAATAATATTTGAAATGAATTGACAAATGTAACTCATACTATCTGAATGCAAAAAGAATTACCGAAACACTATCATAATGTTTACTTTCTAAACATATTTTAAACACATACTTTTTCAAAACAGTTACGTTTAAACCAATATTATGGAACTTTAGTACCCAAAATAGCACATTTTTTAGGATATATCCTGAACTTGTATGTATTTAGTCGGCTTATAATTTCTATTTCCCGGCAGATAACCGACATCTACCCGGCATCTAGTTCGGATTATCCGGCACTTGCTCTAATTTAGCTGGGATCTACTCCTAATCTCAATCTTTTGTACACTGAAAAACGAGACTATATAGAGCCTTTGCGCTCTAGAACGGCAAAAAAGTCGACTGATTTTCAAATATCATTCAGGAGGCATTTATTAGTTTTCTGAAACAAGAGATATAATAATTCGGCGGATATTGATAAAAAGAAGGCAAACTGCAAGTATTTTCCTTCATACACATTCTATTCGTCAGGGCTTAACTACCAGAGAATCGCATATAATAAACACACACCCTATCCTATCTCAAATACAAGAAGCAGAAGGAGAGAGAAATGACAAATTGACATAATTAAGCCGTATTAATGACTTCTATCGATTGAATACACAATATTAAATTAGCAGAGACTTGCTTGCAGGTGTCGTTTTTTTTCACGAATATTGCAAACCAAACAACCAAATAAACATATTCAGTTTACTAAAGTTAATCTTAAAGAAAGGAGAGCCTATGAAACAGGAGCCATCATGAACCATATCTAGCAAGGAAACTGGCTGGAAGATATGGCCATATAATCCAGCCAAACAAGTTTCTAAACGCCTTTAAATCAATTAATACTAACACTAAAACATTACAAATGTATGAATGAAATTTGTAAGGGGAATCCTAACCCCCGATTAAACACAAAAACTAAATTGGGCAGAGTCATGAAGTTAACCTCAATCCCGCTATTTATTTTTACCACAGGTGTATACGCTTCCGTACACTCCCCAAACATGCGCATTAAAAGCGACATCATGATTATAGAGAAACCATCAATCGTATCCACCCCGCAACAAAACACCCGTCAGATCACCGGAACCGTGATTGATGCTACCGGTATGCCGATAATTGGCGCCAATGTGATGGTAAAAGGGACAACAAACGGGACAATAACGGATATAGATGGAAAATTCACGTTGGAAGTAGCCAAAGACGCTATTTTGCAAGTGTCCTATATCGGTTATATGAACCAGGAGATTCCGGTAGGCAATAAATCGGTTTTAAGCATCTCCTTGCAAGAGGACACACAAAAGTTGGATGAGGTGGTAGTGATTGGCTACGGTACGATGAAGAAAAGTGATATCACGGGGGCTATCTCGTCCGTGAGCGAGGAGAAAATCGCTCGCCAAGCAGTGGCCAATGTTTCTACCGCATTGCAAGGCTTGGCTACCGGTGTATCCGTCACTTCCAGTTCCGGATCTCCGGGTTCCGCCGCCACGATCCGTATCAGAGGTGTCGGTACGGTAAACGATGCGGAGCCATTGTTCGTCGTGGATGGGATGCCCGTGACGGATATAAACTACCTGAACACATCGGATATACAGTCTATGGAGGTGCTTAAAGACGCTTCCGCTTCCGCTATCTACGGTTCCCGTGGCGCGAACGGCGTAATCCTTATCACTACGAAAAAAGGCGCCGCTGGAAAAACCACCGTTACGCTCGACGCATATTGGGGTATGAACAAAATATTGAATAATCTCGATTTGATGTCAGGTCCGGAATGGTACGACTATCAGGAACAGTTGAACACAGTGAGGAGCGTTCCCATCAACTTGGCCCTTGTCAATCGTAATGTTTCCACCAATTGGATGGACGAGATTACGCATACGGCCTTTATGCATAATTACAGTGTCGGCATAAGCGGTGGTAAAGAGAACGACTATAAATTCAATCTGGGCTTGAACTATATCAACCAAGATGGAACGATCAAGAAATCCAACTACGAACGGTTCAGTGTCCGTCAAAGCACGGAAAAAACGGTGCTCAAAGATCATTTGGTAGTGGGTACCAACGCGTCGATCGCAAGATCTACCGACGCAAGTATTAGCGAGCGCAACAGTAGTAATGTGTACGACTCCGACTATGGTGTCGTAAGTAACGCAATCCGTTTGGATCCGGTAACTCCCGCCCAAAACGCAGACGGTTCATATGGTTACTCTCCTTATATTGACTACTATAACCCATTGGCAAGTATCATGTATCGGGATAATCAACGGGAGAAACTTGCTTTCATCGGCAATATGTATGGGGAATGGCAGATTATAAAAGGATTGAAGTTCAAGAGTAGCTTCGGAGCGGAAATCAGAAGGGTAGACAATAAAACCTTCTCGCCTGTCTATGAGGTATCCTCAAGCCAAAGAAATTTAGAGAGTAGTTTATCGAAGTCGCAGACCAAAGGGCACTACTATACGTTCGAGAATACCCTTTCGTATGAGAAAACGTTTGCCGAGAAGCACTCCATATCCGCTCTCGTAGGTTATACCAACGAATGGGGTAAGCAAGAAACCTTGAGCGTAAATGCGAGAGATCTTATCGGAGAGTCGGATAACCTGCATTATATAGACGCTACGCTGGACAAGAACAAGACCACGGCCAGCAATAGCGCTACGGAATATGGTTTGATGTCTTATCTGGGCCGCCTACACTACGATTACAATAACAAATACCTTATTACGGCCACTTTCCGGCGAGACGGCTCCTCTAAATTCTCTTCCAAGAATCGCTGGGGTAACTTCCCCTCGTTCGCTCTAGGTTGGAGAATCGACAACGAACCGTTCTTCCAGAAATTGAACGCCGAATGGGTTTCCTCCTTGAAACTCCGCGGGGGTTGGGGACAGATCGGAAATCAGAATATCACCAATTATGTGGATCGTAGTTTGCTGTCATTGAGTACGCAATACGGTGCTTTATTCGGAGCGAGAGAGAATGAGACCTTGTATCAAGGTATTGCCGTGAGCAGATTGGGCAATCCGGATATTAAATGGGAGACCACGGAATCTCTGAATATCGGTCTTGACGCAAGCTTCTTTAACACCCGCATGGTCTTCAGCTTCGAGTATTATTACAAGACAACGAAGGACATGCTGCTGGCCGCTCCTATGCCTATCTATATGGGATATGCCAGCAACACCTACACCAATATCGGCGAGGCGAACAACCGCGGTATCGAGATGAATCTCGAGTGGAGAGACAAGACCGAAAGCGGTTTCGAATACAACGTGGGAGTAAATATGTCGACCATCCGTAACCGCATGACGAAATTGAATGGTGGCACACCAATCTCCGATGGACCATTCCGAAACGGAAGCATGTACCTCACCTATACGAATGAAGGTATGCCTATCGGCGCGTTCTGGGGCTATAAGACAGACGGGCTTATCCAAACACAGGAACAGTTGAATGCCGTTAAGCGGGCGGATTTCCAACCTAATGCCGAATTGGGCGATGTATTGTTCGTAGATACGAATGGCGATGGCAAGTTAGACTCAAGTGATAGATGCATGATCGGTAATCCTATTCCGGATATCATATACGGTATCAACATGGGTATGGCGTGGAAAGGCTTCGACCTCAATTTGCAGTTTGGTGGAACAATCGGTAATCAGATATTCAACGCGATGCGTTATTACACCTACTTCCCGAACGATATAACGAACAAGGATAGAGCGTTAATGAACTATTGGACGCCAAATAATACAAATACGGACATCCCTCGCCTGACGGCTACGGACGTAAACGACAATGACCGCTTCTCGGACATGTACGTAGAAAACGGGACTTATTTCCGCTTGAGAAACGCCCAGCTAGGTTATACCCTGCCCGCTTCTCTCACGCAGAGGATAAAACTACAAAAAGTACGTTTTTATGTAAGCGGCCAGAACTTGTTTACGATATCCAGTTACTCGGGTATGGATCCGGAAGTGGGTCAGTCCAGCTCTTTGTCTAGAGGCATAGATTACGGTATCTATCCTCAGAACATTTCATTCACCGGAGGTATTAATGTTACTTTTTAAAATTTATAATGTCATGTTTAAAAACAAATATATCATAGGAATCGTACTAGCGATTTTAACAGGATTCAGCAGTTGTGCAGATTTGGATTTAGCTCCGTTAGGAAGTCCGGAGGCTGGAGAGATATCAGAGGAAAGACAAGCTTTCTTGCGTCTGACCGCTGTCTATTCCGTCATGAAGGACTTCCGTTACACATGGTCAATGCAATGTTTCGGCGACGTGTTGTCGAATGACGCGACCTACAGCGGTTCTTCGAACGACGCACAAACCTTCACGTTGCTGGAGAATTATCAGTATCAAGTGGATCATACCGAGATCTTGAACAAATATCGGTATTCTTACCAATGTATTAATAAGGCCAATTTGTTTATACGGGATATGGAAATGGCAGACGATGCCCTATTCTCGAAATATAACAGGGAACAGATGATCGGTGAGGCCAAGTTTATTCGCGCCTATACTTATTTCGAGCTTGTGAAAACCTTTGGTGGTGTTCCTTGCTATACGGGAGTCTTGGATCTCGATCATGAGAGACTCGGACGTGCGTCTGTCGAAGAGATATACTCGGTTATCGAGCAAGACCTAAACGATGCGGTTAGCGTATTACCTAAGAAAAGTGAGGTGGCTAACTACGAGTCAAGCTATGCGGGAAGGATTACCAAAGGCGCGGCCATCGCCATGCAAACACGTATTTATCTGTATGAGAAAAAATACGATGAGGTAAAAAAGGCATTCGAGAAATTCCAGAATGAGTGCGGGGGTGAGTATAGCTTGGTCGCTCCGGAGGATTACGCTTGGCAATTCTCACTGGACGGCGAGCACTGCTCTTCTTCAATCCTTGAAGTAAATATGTATACCTCCACAACCCAAAGCGGGTATGGCGTTAATAACGGCAACCGTCACGTGCTGATGTCTATGCCCCGAAACATGACGATCGGCTTCGGTTGCGCACAACCTACACAGGCCTTGGCAGACGCTTATGATGCCGAGGGGGATATCATACGAAAGAAGACCACTCTCCTTTCCACGGAAGAGGCCATAGAGATCGAGACCGCGGCCAAAGGCGATGTGGCACCCGTTACGGACGACCGAACCGGTTGGTACAATCGCAAACTATATCTCGCGCCCGGGCAAAGAGAGGAGAATCGGGGAAATAATCAACCCACGAACCTCAGGCTTATCCGCCTCGCGGAGGTATATTTGAACTATGCCGAGGCTTGCTATTTCAGCGGCGATATCGCTAATGCGCAAAAGTATCTGAATGAGGTAAGAAGCCATGTCAACTTGGCTCCTAAAAACCATACAGGAAGCCAATTGTTTGAAGACATCATGAACGAGCGTCATCTGGAGTTTGGAATGGAAGGTTTCCGGTTCTTTGACGTGGTACGTGTAGGATGGGGCGAGAAAGTATTTAACGGAACCAAGAAGGCGGAATTTGGAGCTAAGACTCCTTTCAGCGCCGGTGCGGAAGTATTGCCTATACCTCAAACCGAGATTGATATTAGTGACGGTTTAATAACTAATTAATAAGGAAATAACAATTCGCAAAAATCATAATAGTATGAATAGGAATTTAGTATTGCTCGGAATCTGTCTCTTGGCCGTATCGTTCGTTGGAGAGGTCTTTGGACAGAAGAAAAAACCTCGTATCGGTATTGCCGGTATACAGATAGAAAACAGCGTGTTCGTCCCGAATAGGCAGCCGCTCGTAGGACACCCCGTAAGAATGCCGGACTATCTCAGCCCAGACTCCGCAATGGGACAGGCGGCCACTTGGCTTCCCACGCAGATTGGCTATGGCGGTGGAAGAGGCCCCGTGACAAAAGAATCGTACGACGCATTTGTGGAAAAAACATTGGAGATGATCAAGGCCAATATGCCCTATGACGCTTTCTGGTTTTATAACCACGGAGCTTGTAGCGTGGAAGGCGTAGCCGATCCCGAGGGCGAATTCATGGAGAAGGTGCGTAGCTTGATCGGAAACGATGTCTTGACTACCACCACGATGGACCTTCACGGAAATACGTCTTGGTTGGTAGCTCTCAACTCCGATTTGATTACGACTTATCGTCAAGCACCGCATGCGGATTCTCGCGAATCACATCGGCGAGGGGTCGTCAATTTGTTGGAACGTCTTGAGTCGGGGAAAGGACGTCCGGCATACAAGGCATGGGTTGCTGTTCCTGTCCTAGTTTCCGGCGAATGGTCGAGTACCCGTGTCGAGCCTGCGAAATCGCTGTACGCATTGGTTCCCGAGGTTGAAGCCATGCCCGGAGTGATAGACGCAGGGATCTGGATCGGTTATGTTTGGGGAGACAACCCACGGAACCAAGGAACCGTGATGGTTTACGGTGACGATGAGGAACAGGTAAAAGCCGGGGCGAAGAAACTCGCCCAGAAATTCTGGGATGTCCGTAAGCAGTTCTCGCTGGAAGCTCCGGGATATTCGCTCGAGAAATGTATCGATTTGGCAATAGCAAGCAAAAAGAAGCCTTTCTTTATCAGTGATATGGGAGATAATCCCGGCGGAGGCGGCTCAGGCGAGGTCACTTGGACTTTGGCGAGACTCTTGAAGCGTCCGGAATTCCAGACTGATAAGGGAAAGAGCGTTCTTTATTGCTCCATCCCGGGAGAAGAAGTGGTTAAGCAGGCACGTAAGGTCGGCGTAGGCGGACACGTAGAAGGCATGGTAGGTGCCATGGTCGATAATTCCTACGAAGGTCCCGTGAAATTGTCGGGTACCGTGGTTTATGTCAGTCCGGAAGAAGACAAGAACGCGGAATCATGGAGACGGAAAAGAGATATCGCTATCGTAAAGACCGGAAGCGTTTATGTGGTAGTAGGCACATCGTCTCCCACTCCAAACCTAGAGGGTTCAGGAATTGACCCGAAGGAAATGGATATCGTAATGGTTAAACAGGGTTACCTTGTAACCCAATGGTACAATATACAAGCGGATTGGGTGATGGCTTTTACAAGGGGAGGCGTGGATCAGGACTTCAAGAAGCTTCCCTATAAGAATATCGTGAGACCGATGTTCCCGATCGATCCAGACATGGCTGATCCGGAATTGAACGTTATCATGGTTCCTTCCGCCAAGCATTACTATGGCAGATAGATCGTATTGATCGATTTTTTACTGCAATGCCTATGCAGTGTTACTGCAATAGGTGTTGCAGTATTACTGCACAGGCATTGCAGCATCACTGCAACCCGGGTTGCAGTGATGCTACTAAATTATCCTATATTCCTACTCAATAACTTTCGGACTTGCTCCTCCGTTAAATTCCGGCGGCTCGCATAATCTCTCATCTGCTCCTCATCGATAGAACCGATCATGAAATATTGAGAAGAGGGATGGGTAATATAAATCCCACTAACCGAAGCCGTAGGATACATGGCACCATTCTCGGTTAACGAAACACCAATTCGCGACATATCGAGCAATCCATCCAATGTGAAATTCAATAATTGATCCGGTAGAGAAGGGTAACCGATAGCCGGACGGATTCCTTGGTATTTCACCTTGTAAAGATCCGGGATAGACAAGGATTCGTCTTTAGCATATCCCCAATATTCTTTACGTACTTTCTCATGAAGATATTCGGCTGTAGCTTCCGCTAGGCGATCGGTCAAGGTTTGCAGCAACATTGAATTATAGGTATCGCCTTCTTCCTCAAATTTATCCTTCAAACAATCAGCGCCAGCTCCAGCGGTAACGACAAACGCCCCTACATAATCAGTTCGCTCCTCGGAAACCGGTATTACATAATCGGAAAGACATTTATAAATATTTTCCTCTTTTTTTACTTGCTGACGTAATAAAGGCAGCGCTATATCACCCATTCGGATCGTATCCCCTTCACTATTCGCTGAGAAAAATCCGTAAATCGCTTTACAATATTCAACCTTCATATTGACCAGCCGATCCAATAACCTAACAGCATCCTTGTATAATTGCATCGCCTCGGTAGCCTTCGCACGATCTTTTTCCGGGAATCCGGCCAACCAAGAGGCACGACAAGAATCGCAACCATGTATCTGGGAGATTTCCGAGAAACGGCCATTCAATTTCCATGCGCTAAAAAAGAAGGTCCAGTGGATATAAGGAATCACTTCTTCCAAGGGGATATAAGGGATAACATGTACCCCCATCCGGGCCGGAACAACCGGTGTATACCCGGTCCAATCTATTTCTATCGGATGCTTACGAGCCTCTGAAAGAGAAGCCAAGGTCTCTTTCTTCTGCCCTAAAGAGGCACGCAAGGCTTCTTGTTCTTGTTCCAACTCCCTGATATAAGCGTCACGGGTATCTGGATTCAATAGTTTGGCGGCGATCAACGGATTCTGTGAGGCATCCAGCACATGAATCACCGGATAATCATAATGCGGAGCGATCTTCACTGCCGTATGCAATTTGGAGGTCGTAGCGCCACCCACCATCATAGGAATCGTAAGTCCCGCTTTCTGCATCTCGTCCGCGACATGCGCCATCTCTTCTAAAGAAGGGGTTATCAGGCCGGATAAGCAAACCAGATCCGGTTTCTCCTCGATCGCTTTCTTTATGATCACATCTGCGGGAACCATTACCCCTAAATCAATCACCTCGTAGTTATTACAAGACAATACGATAGAGACGATATTCTTACCTATATCATGTACATCCCCTTTTACCGTAGCGAAAATCACTTTACCGGCCTTTGCGGAGCCGGAAGCTTTCTTTTCAGACTCAATGGCCGGTTGTAAAATAGCCACGGCCTTTTTCATCGTACGTGCGGTCTTCACGACTTGAGGGAGAAACATCTTTCCGGCACCGAATAACTCGCCGACCTTATTCATTCCGCTCATTAACGGACCGTCAATTATATCCACGGCATGCGGATAAATCCGCAAGGCTTCTTGTAAATCGTCCTCCAAATAGTCTCCGATCCCTTTGATTAAGGCATGTTCCAAACGCTCCTTCAATGAAAGCTCACGCCAAGCCTCATGCTTCTCCGGAGTTTCTCCGGAAGCTTGAACATGTAAATTTTGAGCATAAGTAATTAATTCCTCGGCAGCTTCCGGACGGCGTGCCAAGATCACGTCTTCCAACAAGGTACGGAACTCCGGCTCTATATCCTCATAAAGTACGGAGGTAGACGGATTCACGATACCCATATCCATCCCCTTCCCGATCGCATGATATAGAAATACGGAATGCATAGCCTCGCGTACATGATTGTTCCCCCGGAAAGAGAAAGATAAATTACTTACACCACCACTCACCTTCGCGCCCGGCAAGTTCTTCTTGATCCATTCAACGGCACGGATAAACGCCAGACCATAGCCATTATGTTCCTCCATACCGGTAGCGATCGCCAATACATTCGGGTCAAAAATAATATCTTGGGGATTGAAATCGATCTTTTCAGTCAATAGGCGATAGGCCCGTTCACAAATCTCAATCTTTCTTTCATAGGTATCCGCCTGCCCCTTCTCATCGAAAGCCATCACGACCGCAGCCGCACCCAGTTGCTTAATACGGGCGGCATGTTTAAGGAAGACCTCCTCTCCTTCTTTCAAGGAGATGGAATTCACGATGCTCTTTCCTTGCACGCACATCAAGCCTTCCTCGATCACTTCCCATTTAGAAGAATCGATCATGACGGGTACACGGGCAATATCCGGTTCGGAGGCGATCAAGTTTAAGAATGTCTTCATTTCTTTCACGGCATCCAACATACCATCGTCCATATTGATATCGATCACTTGGGCGCCATCCTCCACTTGCTTACGAGCGATCGTCAACGCTTCCTCATAACTGCCTTCTTTTATCAAGCGTAAGAATTTCCGAGAACCGGCCACATTACAACGCTCTCCCACGTTCACGAAATTATTCTCCGGTTTCACCTCCAGCAGTTCCAAGCCCGACAGCCACAGGCAATCCGGTTTCAAAGCCGGGATATGCGGTTTAGCTCCTTTCACCAACTCCGGATACCGGAAGATATGCGCCGGAGTCGTTCCGCAACAGCCTCCGATAATGTTCACTAATCCCTCTTCCACAAAAGGCTTCACATGTTGGGCCATTTTATCCGGCGTCTCGTCATAGGTACCAAAACTATTCGGCAATCCAGCGTTCGGATAAGCGCTGATATAATAGGGGGCATACTTCGCCAACTCTTGTAAATAGGGCTTCATATCCGCCGCTCCGAAAGAGCAGTTTAAGCCAACCGAAACAATATGTGTATGCTGTATGGAAGCCAAGAAGGCCAATAAAGTCTGTCCGGAAAATGTTCGTCCACCTTGCGCAGACAAAGTCAAAGACAACATAATAGGCAGGTCTTTTTCTTTCTCTTTCAACACGACCTCAGCCGCTTCCAATCCCGCTTTTACGTTCAACGTATCGAAAGTAGTCTCGAAAAGGATGATATCCACCCCGCCGTCAACAAGTCCCTCGACTTGCTCCTTGTAGGCATTATACAAATCTTTATAAGTGACGGCACGATAAGCGGGATCGCTTACATCTGGACTCATGGAAGCTGTCTTATTGGTAGGACCGATCGATCCGGCCACGAAGATCGTACGATCCGGATGCTCTGCCATATAGGTATCCGCCACTTCCCTCGACAATCGGCCGGCGGCCAGATTTATCTCACGTACATAGGCCTCCATCGCATAATCTGCCATGGAAATAGCATTCGCGTTAAACGTATTCGTAGCGAAGATATCCGCTCCCGCATCCAAATACTGACGATGAATAGACTGGATTACATCCGGGCGGGTGATACACAATAAATCATTGTTCCCCTTCAATTGTCCCGGAAAATCGGCGAAACGTTCGCCTCGGTAATCTTGTTCGTTTAGTTTGAAACTTTGGATCATGGTACCCATACCACCATCCAAGATCAAAATGCGCTCATTCAAGAGTCGCAGAAATCGTTCCTTATTCATAAATATGTTTTACCTTTCTTGCGTACATATAACTATATCCCCGGAGGATCCATACCACAACGATGGCGAAAAACAGACGGGTAGGCACCACCCAAAGAACGGGTACCCCTATCGCGGCAAAGATGATCGTATCTTCCAACAGGGAATGGCACACGGCCAAATGATGGTTCAGCAAGTTGCCGTCACCGTAAGACAACTTCCTCTGCTCCATTTGCTCTACCATAATAGCCCCGCCATAAGCCAGTCCAACCACATTACCTACCAACCACAAAAAAGCGGCATCTTGAGGCAAGCCAAATAATCGCATCAGTGGAGAAAAGACCGAGGACAATCCTTTCATTAGATTAAACTCTTCCAATATATAATGAAGGATCATTAAAGCCGTAACAATTATCAAAATAGAAATCACCACCTTCATCGAGCTGGTAAACCAAAGTACGAATACTTCCAACCAATTATCGCATACAGCCGCGCTTTGAGCGATCCCGACCTGTCCCCATCCTTCATGGGGCATTACCCAATTCAAAGAAAAGGCGATCACGAAACTCATGATCAAACGGAGCAGCGTCATCTCCCAGAAAGAAGACCCAGTCTTTGCCTGTACGGAGGATTCTACCATTAGATTATGGGAAGTAAGGCACATCAATGCTAATATCGTAGCTTCACGGACTCCTAAAGACATCGAGGTGATCAAAGCGATCGGAGCATATAATGGGGAGAATATACTGGTTATAAAAACAATGGCTGTCTCCCCCGGCAGACCCACCAACGAGAACACGGGCACTAACCAATCCGAGATCTGACCTAATATTCCGGAATATTGCAATATACGGACCAATAAAGAAATAGGCAAAATAATCTTTAGCAGCCATAAACACGTCTTGCCTGCTTTAGGCAGAGCTTTCAGGATACATCCCCAAACCCTACCGATCACGCCTTGCCCTGTTTCCATCTCGACTTATCGTTTGAAAGCCCGATCCATCTCCCGTCGGTCGTCACGTTCCCGGATGGAGTCTCGCTTATCATATTCCTTTTTACCTCGTGCGATCGCGACGACTACTTTCGCCAATCCTTTCTCATTGATAAACAAACGAGTGGGAACGATCGTAAAACCACTAGCACGAACCGCACCCTCGATCTTTCGTAATTCCTTTTTGGTAAGAAGTAATTTCCGGTCCCGCCGTGCGTTGTGATTATTGTACGTACCGTAAAAATATTCGGCGATGTACATATTCTTCACCCACAGTTCCCCTTTTTCCACGATACAAAACGTATCTACCAAACTCGCCTTCCCTAAACGGATCGATTTAATCTCCGTTCCGGTCAGTACGATCCCGGCCGTAAAAGTGTCGAGCAACTCGTAGTCGAACGTCGCCCGCTTATTCTTTATCTGTATGTTATTACTAATCTTCTCCTTCATCTTGTGTTATTCTGTCAAAAACTCAAACCGGGCATCAGCATCGATAACAAAATCTCGATAACTGCCGGAGTCAGTAATATAATGGCGGTTGTAAATCCTACGAACTTCAAGCGGATCTTCTCCTCGACTCCCATATACGGACCAGCGCCTTCCCAAACAATATAGAATGTATAAAGGATAAATATCCGCAAGAAGAAAAACTCGGGAAGCAACATCAATACGATATTCAAAGCGAACATCAACGACGAGGAATACCCGACGAAGCGCAACCACAGTTTCAAATCCTTCTCCCGTTTAAATATACCTTGCCATATCTCGTTCATCAGATAAGCCCCGAGGTAAAAACCACCGAACGAGGACACCAATGTCCGGATAGACGACTTCAAGGCCAGCTCTAAATCAAACTCCTTCCGCGTAAACAATACGCCCAGAAAAGCCGCAACAGTAACGAAGCCGATCAAAGGATACACGAATCGGGATAAGAACTCCTCCTGCTTCTCTCCTTTTTTCGCTAACAAGACCCACGCCTTCGCTGGCTGTGAGATGATAGCGATTACCCACCTAAATATCTCCTTATACATCTCTGTTTACTTTTAAATAGCAAAAGTATATATTTAATTCGTAAAACGCAACGTAAATACGTCGGTAGCCCCCCAAACACATGCGGTTGTATCCGCATTATAGCGTTCGGCATAATTTATTTTAAAGTTTATCTCATTTTGCCCCTCCCTGCTCTCTATCGCTTTGGCTTGGTCCAAAAACTTATCGATCGTAAAAGCGGTCGTATTGATCCATTTAGTGGAATCGCCGGTACCCCCCTCTTGGGTTACCCGGAGATATAGGTTATAGATCCGTTGTCCGTCATCATCTTTTTCCACCTCCTGATCAGGGTTATAGGATAAATTGAAAATATCCTTTTGGTCTACCTGATGATTTATATGTTGGGTTTGCAAGAAGAAACGTCCTTCCAAATAAATACTTTTCTTAAAGTCCAGCGTAACCAGACGCTCCTTGTCCAATACGACCGTAGTATCAGTTAATGTCTCATGCAAAGGCCATACAGCGACCGAATCATACTTATAAATCTCAGCGTTGTAAACACCATTGCCCAATTCCTCGCTAAAATTCGTCTTGAAATCAACCACGCAACAGTCACCCTCTTTCAAATCCGTCCGGTTCTCAAACTCAGAGGAAGAGACGATAAAGATATTCCCTTGATCATCTGCCGTATAGATACATCGCATAGGATTCTCACGTATCACTCCTACCCGATGATAATTGATGGAGTTACTTCCATCCCCCATACAAGAGGTCATTAAGAAAAACAAGGATAAAAATAAGCCGTATAAAATTCGCTTTCTCATCTTCTTTAGTTTATAAGTAAAGGATCTGTTACTCCCCATGTAAACTGGGTACTATCTTTCGGATTAATTTGATCGATATAATGAATCCGAACATACATATCCGCATCACGTCCACCTTGTTCTCGCATATCTTTGATAAAGTTCCCCAGATTAAAGGCATTGATAACCGCGATAGCCTCTTCTGCCTTGTCCTCCGGCTTTCCGGTCCTAGCGGCAGCCCGTAAATATAAGGAATAAATTGATTTCCGATTTTCAACAACTGGTTGTTGAGTCGGATCATAAGTCAGTTGCCAATTTAAAGCCCGGTCTTTTGTTGTCCAACAGGCAGAAGGCAAAAACAAATAATCTTCCAATTTGACGTACAGAACAGAGTCGTTCGGATTAACCGCAAGTATCGGTTGCTCATTTGTCAATAGTTTATGCGTATCCGTAAGAGGACTCTCAGCGTTTTGCTGGTTAACGGCGGTTTCCCCTTGTATCGTCACCGTATAATACCCTTTTTGTTCCGCATTCGTATTTTCCGGTAAGCTAGGATCATAATCAAAGCTCACCAACAAGCATTTACCCTCTGAGTATGAGCTCAGCTTCGTCGAATAGATCCAACCGAACCGGGTATTAGCCATCATCAACGCGCTATCTCCATGTTGACGAACCACAGCGGCGGTCGTTCCCGGATTATAGACGTTATTTATGTCTTTTAGGCAAGAAGTAAACAGACTCATGATAACCGCCACCCAGACAAAACCTATTAAATTCTTGTATCTCATTTCACAATACTCCTCTTAAAGTACGCAAAGATACGATCTTTACCCATATACATAAAAAAAACGGCAAAAAAATAGGGCGTATCGATAATCTTCTTATCGGTACGCCCTCAACTTCTATACTAATTTCTTTATGAGTTTTTCACGACTTGGAATAGAACGGTATAAGAAGCCCATTTCAAATCCGTACTATCTTTTTCATTAATCGTATTTAGATAATTGACCTTAAGATTAAAAGACTTTGAATCTTTATTAGCCTCAGCGCTATTCACAGACTCCAATACAGACTTAACATTAAACGCACGGACTTCTCCTATGGATGATGCAGCAGAACCTGTTCCGTCCGCTACTTTAGCGACACGCAAGAACAAGTCATATGTCGGGACATTATCCACCATAGTAGGCTCCTTTGAACGATCCCAATATAAAGTATAAGAATTTTTCTGATCCTTAAACATATCCATTGTTATAAAGAAGAATAAATAACCGTCTACATACACCCCATAGTCGCCATTGCTAAATAGGTTTTTTACAGGTATCTCATTCTGAAGTAAGCTGGCCGAATCTGGCACATTATAAAAGACTGGCTGTCCTTTTGTTATCTCATCTGCCACAGAGATTGTCGCTGTTAAATAACCATTTGTCGCCGCATTCGCATTCTCCGGAGAATTTAGGTCTAATTCATAGTTGATCAAGTAACAAGCTCCGTCAACTACTTGTGCCGATAAAGACGGAGAGTATAATGCTCCCATATTTGTATTCAGTACCGTTTTATATGTCTTTTCAGAAAGACCTGCGACACCAAAGCCGGCACGAGTCACCGTATTATTCGATTCTCCAAGACAAGAGGTCAACAACAATAATGACGCAGCCGCCGCTGCTCCAATTAATTTAAATGCTTTCATAATTCAATTTTTCTATTTTTAAGTATTTGTATTTACACTGTTAATCTATCGAGTATTAAAAACCAAAACGAAATCCAAACTGAAGGCTCATGTTAAACGGCTTCTCCGAATGGATGGTTTCGATCTCGCTACCATTATCAAAATAATAGCTGGCTCCCACCTCAGCGAAAGCGCTTACAAAACGGATAATCGGATAACTTACACCCGCACGGGCATTTACAGACCATAGCCATTCTTTCATTCGAATATGTTCGCTTTGCTTTGCGATCTCTACCTCATCCGAGAATAATTTCATTCTACGTTTGCCAGCGACATTCACTTCCGCCATACCTCCGGCTGAGGCGTAAAACATAAAACGATTCCATTCCGCGATCTTATAAGTCAATGATAATGGAATTCCTATAAAATGCAATCGCTGATCATTCTCTATATGATACGTATTATTCGTACTCCACTCCGATCTTAAGTAAGAATAAGTTAATCCAGTCTGCAAAGAAAAACGATTATTCAAATAACGACTAATTGAGATCCCCACCCCAATAGGCGTCTTATGATGAATATCCGTCTTAGCAGGATCTTTCTTCTCCGCATCGAACGAATTTAAGCTCATCAGATTCTCACTCTTAAGCACGCTGCTATTCGTCACATACTGAGGGACCAGATTATCAGCGCCCATAGAAAGACCTCCACCTCCCATACCGAACCCCCATTTCCGGGACGCGGTCTTCTCCGGCTTCTTTTTAGCAACAGGAGTAGCATCCGCGACAAGTACATCATTCTTGAGAACAACTATCTCATCATTATTCCTTTCAACCTCCGGTTCAACGGTATCTTTCTCATTCGCCGATCTATCAGCAGACATTACCTCCGACTCAGAAATAGGCCGATCCTCTGCACTCTCTACATTTTGCCGGAACGCTGCCATCCTAGCCTTAGCTCCCACTTTAACCGCTCCAGATGCCGCTTTTGCCTTCACGACCGCAGCAGCAGGAATAGTCGCTAATACGGGCGCTTGCTCCATTGTTTTCTCTATCGGAACAACCGGGGTATCCACAGATGTCGACTCTTGTGAAGACTGTATTTCTTGGGCTATAGGTAGATCTTCCATCTCCCTGTCATATAAATAGATACCACCCGATACGACCAATAAGGAGATCACGGCGGCGGCAACCCAGTAGCGAAGCGTACGACGCAAAGGAACCGGAGCCTTTCCGGGCAATCGATCGGCTATAGCCTCCCAGTCGCCGGGTAGCGTATCCATCTCGAAATCCTCTAGCTTCGATCGGATCGCGTCATCCCATATATCTCTTTCCTTTTTACTCATCTTATCTCAATACAATGCGTTAATTCTACGTTGTAATAACTGCTTGGCACGGGTATATTGGGAACGGGAAGTACTCTCTGTAATGTTCAACATCTCACTGATCTCCTTATGAGAATATCCCTCTATCGCGAACATATTGAATACGGTACGGAAGCCAACCGGCAACTCCTTCACTAGATTCATCAACTCAGCCGCCGACATGTCCGAGATAGCCGAACTATCGGGTTGAATCAGTTCCGCCGTATTGTCAAGATCGGTCGCTTCACGCAACACATCCGACTTTCGCAGATATTCCAACGCACAATTAACAAAGATCTTCCGCATCCACCCCTCAAATGAACCACTCCCTGTATAGGAATCCATACTGGTAAAGATTTTCACGAAGCCATCCTGCAACAAATCACGAGCCGTTTCCCTGTCGTTCACATAACGAAGGCAAACTCCCATCATTTTTCGGGAATACGCATCATAAAGCTCTTTTTGAGCTCGTCTCTCCCCCTTCCGACAACCCTCTATCAGTTGTAGCTCATTCATTCAGTCGTGCCTTGAACGTCTCCCTTCTGGAGACTGTACAATATTAGGATGTAAATAATTAAACAAACGCTGCATTCCGTAGAAAAATTATTTCATAAACAGGGCGGACACTCCGGCCCGCCCTCACGGAACATCTGCAAAGATAAGATGTTCTTATGAATTTCCATGTTAATGAGCGTGAGTATGCTCACTTTTTTTCGCCGGAGGTACCGGACAGCCGGCGCCATTATCTACCGGAACCGCTTCCATACCGATCTTTTTGAAGGCCGCGGTCAAGCGGGTCTTCGAAGTCTTATCCGTCTTGTAAGTCACAATGGCCGTACGGGTGCTCAGATCACATTTCAAGTCGGTCACTCCTTTCTCGAAAGCGATATTTTTCTCGATCTTCTTGATACAGTGATCACAATCCATCGCTTCGATAAAGAATGTCACAGAGTCCTTCTTCTTTTTCGCTTCTTGGGCGAATGTCATCGATACCGTACATACGGCACAAAATAGCAACATAATTAATCGTCTCATAATCAATTGTTTTTTAATATTAACAGTTCTAATTATCCATTCATATCTACCAAAAGAAAAGCACCACTATAGGCATCGGGCTACACGTATATAGGCGTAGGGGCACACCAGTATACGCATAGGCCTACACGTATATACGTACGGGCTTATACGTATATACGTGTCAATCCCTGCTTATATTAAAGCGGATACCCGCATAAATTTTCCGTCCATGCACCGGTCCCCACACCATAGATCCATCGAAGTTATCCCCTCTGGGATTGCTGGCATCGATAATCGGATTCGGTTGTTTGTAATTAAACAGGTTCTCCGCTCCCACGTAAATAGACCATTGACGGAAATATTTCGTAATCTGCGCATTCACTACCGTATAAGCCTTAAAATTCGGCTCCCATAACGGATTAGACGCATCCGGTATCGGCATACGACCGCCTCCATTAAACTGGCCGGTCAAATCAAACTGCCATTTTTTCAACGGGGTTTGATAAGAAGCGGTCAATAAACCTTTATAATCACTAACCAACGGCTTTTTCAATCGATGCGCCACACCCTCCTCATTCCGGTAATCGGTCTTCGCGTCCGTATAACGATAAGCGGCCGTTAACGTAAATCCCCGGAAAAAAGGATAGGAAGCCTCCACTTGGAAGCTATTCGAATAGGAACGCCCATCCAGATTGTAGAAACGAACCGCATGAGGATCACTATCCATATCCACCACGATTTGCTTCAAGAAATCGGTATAATACCATTCCCCGCTCAAGCTCAGTTCCTTCCCGAACAAAGGTATATAAAATGACAGATTCAGACCGGTATTCCACGCTTCTTCTTGATCCAGATTGTCGGCGATATACATTTTTCGACTACTGGATAACAAAAAGTTGTTCTCTGCCAGCACATTCGCTGTCCGGAATCCTTTACCTGCCGAAGCCCGGATATGGAACCAGTCAAAAGGATTATATTTAATATGTACACGAGGGGTTACAAAGAAATCATACAACGTACTATAATCCGCACGTACACCCGCCAATAAGATCAGTTTATCATTCAGATTGAACGTATATTGGGCATAAGCTCCCGGCACGACTTCCGTACGGTCATAGGCATGACGGACCGACTCTCCTCCCGCATATTGAACCAGATTCTCGTCGAAACCATCATAGTTCATACTTAATCCGGTACTCAAGCTATGCATCGGCGTAAACTCCTTTTCATACAGCAAACTGGCATATACATTATTCTGATATACATTATAGGGCGTACGGTCATATCTTGATTTTTGCTCATGATAAGAACCGGAAAGTATCAATGCCACGCTCTCTACCTTTTCCTTATCGATAATATAGGCCTGCTTCGTAAATAATTCGGCCCGGTTCGTATTTAAATGAATCCGATACGGGTCGGTGAAATCATGGTGTTTCGTATCCTGCCCACCGGTACGGCTCTCATGCAGATAGCGAACTCCGTATTGAGCCACGTATTTATCCAATTTATGATACCAACGGTTCATTACGTTCACCTGTTCCCTTAGCGGCGTATCGAGAAAACCATCGTCATTACCGTCATGTTGCATTTTATCATTCGAGTAGTGTACCAATAAACCGGAAGAGAGCTTGTCGTTGATATGCCAAGAAGCATCCGCATTCCCTTCATAACGTCCGGCATCACTAGCGAACACATTAGCAGAGAAAATATCCGCCGTAGGGGGCTTCTTGAATTCCACGTTGATTTGTCCGGCCAACGCCTCATACCCATTCTTAACCGAAGAGGTTCCTTTAGACACCTGAATACTTTCCATCCAAGCTCCCGGAACATAATCCAGCCCATATAAGGAAGCGGCCCCCCGGAAATTCGGGTAATTCTCGGTCAACATTTGTACGTAGGTTCCCGCCAATCCCAACAGCTTAATTTGCCGGGCACCTGTAGCCGCATCCGAGTACGATACATCGACAGACGGATTTGTCTCAAAGCTCTCCGCCAGATTACAGCAGGCCGCACGGCAAATCTCATCGTACGTAATTTTCTGAGTTTGCAATACGCTCGTACGGGAAGCGATGGTTCCCATCTTGCGCTCACTAACCACGACCTCATCCAAGGCGATCTCACCTTTTAAGATAATCTGCATAGCATCGTCCTTCTCATCCACAGGGGTGACCTCAGTCATATAACCGATATAGCTAACCACCAGATTCTTGGAGTCACCTTTTCGTTCTAACTCGAAATTTCCATCCACATCGGACGTGGTTCCATTTTGGGTTCCTTCCCAATATACATTTGCACCGATAATAGGTTGTTTGTTTTCATCACATACACGTCCTTTCACTTTCTTGCCGGAATCCTCGGCCCAAGTCAAAGTAAAAGTCAAACAGGACAATAAAAATATCAGATATAATTGTCTTAACATGATAGTTGTTATTTGATTGAATCGTTAAATACATGCTTCCGCAGGGATAGAGCATCCCCTACCTTAAAAACCAAAGGGTATTCAGCGAGCAGCTTCCACCCTCACGAATACAATCAAATCAAAAGCGTAGTCAATAAAGAAAGGTACACACGAGGACAGGCTACGGGAGGACCTGTCACCCTAATCTCATAGGAATCAGCAAATAAGGAAGCGATTTGTAAACTCTCGAAAATAGAGGAAAAGAGCAAATCATGTACGACTGGTTGCAGATCCGGCACTTGTATATTTACAGAATTCCAATCAAAATCAACCCGTTCAATGCCACAGCCGTTCATGCCACAACACTCCACCGTATTATTCGCAAGATTATCACGACTATGATCATGTCCATGAATCTCACAGCACTTAGCTTCCAATAAAGCCTCCACTCCCTCTTTCTCGCAAACGCCACAACAATAAGATACGAAATTAACCCCCGCTCCCCCATAAAAGATTAAGGAAGCAAGAATTACAAGAAACAAGGATGTGGCAAATCGTCTCATATGCCGCAAAAATAAGCAAAAAAACTCGAAATCAAAATACCCCCTTTACTTGATAAATTTAGACAGGTAATAATAGGTATCCGGAGAAGGTTCACTCTCTATCCGGTAACGGGTGGAAGCCGTTACAGAAAATGTATACCCACGTTCAGACTCTACATCGATAGGAAGAAAAAGCTCGTTGCCATAAATATTTGTAGCTAATATGGATTTTGCCGAAGCCGTATCGATCGAATCTGTCAATGAATAATAAACGGTATAAGTTAAGTCCTGCTTTTCCGACACAGGTTTCTCCCAAGTTAAGTGCAACTCATCGTCCAAACGTTCCACTTTGATCCCCTCCGGTGCGGCAGGTACCGAATCATTCAGCCAAGTCAATGGAGGCAATTGGGCCGGATATTTATAGTAATTGTCTCTCAACTCTTTATAAAGTCCCTTGTCATTATACAGGACATTTCCACAACGAAAGAACGCACAGCCGGCTCCTCCGTAATAACGGCTATAATCGATCTGGTCCGTTATATCATTCACGGCCCAGTCCGCCTCACTCTTGTCCATCCGATAAGCTCCCAAGCCGGGTACGACCAAACGCCCGTTACAATTATCCACCCAATTATCCACGAAAGGAAAGAAATTCTTATGCAGGTAATACATCATCGGAACAATCATATCTTGTTTACCTTGTTGCATCCACATCTTCGGGTCTTGGAAGACACTTTCGTAAGCGGTCCAACCCGCGTTAGGTACCCGTTCAATACGATTATATTTCCCGAGTGGCGAACTGCTCACCTGCACCCAAGGTTTCGTTTGCTTTACCCAATCGTAAATACGGTAAACCATCCGGTTGATATTCTCCCTACGCCAGTCTGCCAGAGACTTTTTCTTACCGGATCTATTATACAACGCTTTATCCGGGAATGTTTTCGCCTCTTCGGGATAGCGGATATAATCAAAATGGATGCCATCTATATCGTAGCCATTCACGATCTCCTTGACTAAGGATAAGATATAATCAGCGGTCTCCGGTACGCCGGGGTCCAAATACCACTCCCCATTATGCCGTTTGCAGAGTTTTGGTTTCTTTTTAACCACGGAAAGCTTTCCTTGCTCCTTCACGCTTTTTTCCGTTCCTAGCGGGAAAGTTACGAACCACGCATGACATTCCATTCCACGCTTATGGCATTCATCCACGACAAAAGCGAGCGGATCATATCCCGGTAATTCTCCATACTTACCGGAGAATGTCTTACTGACTGGTTCGATAGCCGAACGATACATCACGTCTCCCCTCAAGCGAGCCTGAATGAAGACCATATTAAAATTCGCTTCTTGAAGCCGGTCCAAGATATCAAGCAATGCCTGTTGCTGGGCTTTTCGTCCCGCCTCGGTAGTAGCCGGTTTATGAGGCCAATCCAGACCATAAACCGTAGTCAACCAAACCGCACGAATTTCCTTTTTGGGAGGCTCTACCGCTTGTAACAGACAAAAAACGGGTAAAGCCAGCGACAGGATAAGCAACAGACAAAACTTTCTCATCTTTATAATGCCTTATTGAGCCCGCGAATGTAGTATTTTTTGAGTCTCTTCCGGTAAATCAGTCGTAATAAAATCGACTCCCATATCGATCATCTCTTCCATTAATTTAGGGTCATCTACGGTCCAGACATTCGAAGTCATGCCTAGGACTTTACAATCCTTCACCCAATCCGGATGAGATTGCAAGACTTTATAATGGTAGTCTAATCCTGTAAAACCAAGCTCTTTCAATTCCATCGGGGATAATTCTCCATTCAGATAAGAAACCTCAGATTTCGGACATAGACGGATAAATTCTTTACAAGCATCCATATTAAAAGATATGTAATCCGTACGTTTCGCTAATTTCATACGCTTCACCATATCTACAACAGCTTTAACAGCCTCACGGTTGCGTTCCGGGGTCTCATGAGCTTTCAGTTCTAAAATTAACCGGACATTCTTCAATTTCTTCGCACGTTTCAAATATTGCTCTAAAGTAGGGAGCTTTTCGCCGTTGCTCAATTGCAAATCTTTCAATTCATCATAAGTACAGGATTGAATATGTTTTCCTTGGATATCATTATCATGGAATATTACCAGCACATTGTCCGCCGTAAGATGTACGTCGAATTCCGAGCCATAGGCACCAATCTCGCTGGCACGTTCCAAAGAACGGATAGAGTTCTGAGCAGAGCCCTCCGTTTTCCAATACCCCCGATGGGCGATCACTTTCGTGTTATCCTTTGCCGCTACCATTCCTGCCATCATCAGGCAAAGTAGCAAAAGAAGAGTAGATTTTAAATTCATGGAAATTAAATTAGTTGACAAATGACAAGTGACAGTTGATAGTTGACAAGTGAAAGTTGACAGTTAAATACCGCTTGTCGCAACTGTCAACTATCAATTGTCAACTGCCAACTATTTTCCGATCTCTGATAAATAACGTTCAGCCTCGATAGCAGCCTTACAACCACTTCCCGCAGCGGTAATAGCTTGACGATAATGGGGATCAGCGACATCTCCAGCAGCAAACACACCCGGAACTTTCGTTCGGGGAGTTCCCGGAACTGTCTCGATATAACCGATCTCGTCCGTATCTATCCATGGCTTGAAGATATCCGAATTAGGTTTATGGCCAATCGCCAAGAAGAAACCATCGATAGCGATATCCACTTTCTCCTCATCCGGCTCTCCCATACGTTTTACCAAATGAGCACCTTCCACGCCATTCTCTCCAAATAAACCCAGGGTGTTATGTTCGAAAAGCACCGTGATATTCGGAGTCTTGAAGACACGTTCTTGCATTACTTTTGAAGCACGCAAATAGGGTTTACGCACGATCAAGTAAACCTGCTTCGCCAAACCTGCCAAGTAAATCGCTTCCTCACAGGCCGTATCCCCACCACCTACTACCGCTACCGTCTTTTTACGATAGAAGAAACCATCGCAAGTAGCGCAAGCGGATACACCCATACCCGCATATTTATGCTCATCCGGAAGACCCAGATACTTCGCGGAAGCACCCGTAGCGATAATCAAAGTCTCCGTCTCGATCACTTTCTCACCATCAATCGTAATTTTATAAGGAGCCTCGCCCAAATCAGCGGCTGTAGCGATACCGAAACGGATATCCGCACCAAAACGGACGGCTTGTTTTTTTAAATCTTCCATTAACTCAGGACCGGTTATACCGTCCGGATATCCCGGGAAATTCTCCACCTCCGTAGTTGTCGTTAATTGTCCCCCCGGCTGTATTCCTTCATAAAGCACCGGAGATAAATTTGCACGGGAAGCATATATCGCTGCCGTATAACCTGCTGGACCCGAGCCTATAATAAGGCAACGTACTTTCTCATTCACTGAATCGCTCATAGTATCTAAGTATTAATTATCAATTTTCAATTCTCTATTATCGAAGGTCTATCACCTCTACGTCCGGATAATCCCCTTCGTTAAAAACAAAAAAACGATCCGGTTGGTTTATACCTGTTTTCAATTGGCTGATCTGGATCGTACTGCTAACGCCGTTTTTAGAAGTAACCGTGATACGAGCCGGGAAATTTGAATATTTCTCGATTTGCAACTCCACTTTCACGATATCCCCTTTTTTCTTCGGTGTCAATTCCACATCGTAAGCGGCTTTTCCGTTCGGTGCCGTACTCTCGCCTTTATAAGCCGCCGTGAATCCCTTCTTATAACTATTTAATAAAAGAGCGGGATTTGTAAATTGCAACTCTTCTCCCGTAGGATTCGTCACGTTCACCTCATCGTTCCGTTCCACATACGTCCATTGCGTCGTACCATTAAACCAAGTAAGCGCATCCGGCGTGACTAATGTAAACTTATCACCTTTCATCTGGATGGTTCCCTCAAAACTCTCTCCCGCATTCTGACCGGCAGAACGGGTAAACATCGTAAAAGAAGCGCTTATCCCGTTCGAATTCTCATAAGCAGCGGCCGCCTTCCCCAAGATATCATTCGCATTCTGGGCATGCGCCCCCACTCCTAGTCCCAACAGGAAACACAAGAATAATCCGACAAACGCGATACACCGCCACACTCTTATTTTATGTTCTCTTCTCATATTTATTTCAAAGCATTTAATACTTGCTCCAACGAATACTCATCTTGCACCAATACTTGACGGGCCTTACTTCCCTCAAACGGGCCAACAATACCGGCAGCCTCCAATTGATCCATCAAACGTCCGGCACGATTATAACCGATAGCGAATTTACGCTGGATCAAAGAAGTAGAACCTTGTTGCTGAATCACGATCAAACGAGCCGCCTCGTCAAATAAGGGATCTCGATCTGATAAATCGACTGCTCCCGAAGTTGATGCCTCCCCACCTTCCGGCACATAGTCCGGAAGCAAATAAGCGGTTTGGAAACCAGTCTGCTCACCGATATAATCCACGATATCCTCCACCTCGGGCGTATCTACGAAAGCGCACTGCACACGAACCGGCTCTTGTCCCGCCACGACAATCAACATATCGCCCCGTCCGATCAAACGGTTAGCGCCCGGAGCATCCAGAATCGTACGTGAATCGATCATAGAAGCAACCTTAAAGGCAATACGGCTCGGAAAGTTACTCTTGATCGTACCGGTAATCACCTTTGTATCCGGGCGTTGCGTAGCCAAGATCATATGGATACCTACCGCACGGGCCTTCGCCGCAATACGAGAGATAGGCAACTCGATCTCACGTCCGGCCACTGCGATCAAGTCGGCAAACTCATCCACTACCGCCACGATATAGGGTAAGAAGCGATGTCCCTTCTGCGGGTTCAACCGCCGTTCGATAAACTTAGCGTTGTATTCCTTTATATTACGAACATTCGCGTTCACCAGTAAACGGTACCGGTCTTCCATCTCGATCACCAACGAGTTCAATGTAGCGACAGCGTCAGCTGGCTCCGTAACGATCGGCTTCTCCGCATTCGGAAGTTTCGCCAGATAATGACGTTCTATCTTGGAATAGATACTAAACTCAACCATTTTCGGGTCTACCATCACGAATTTCAACTCCGATGGATGCTTCTTATATAATAAGGAAGTGATGATCGCATTTAGACCGACAGACTTACCTTGTCCCGTAGCACCGGCTACCAATAGATGCGGTGTCTTACAAAGATCGAACATGAACACCTCGTTCGTAATCGTCTTACCCATCGCCACAGGCAACTCATACTTACCCTCAATGAATCGGCGTGAAGCGATAACAGATTGCATCGATACCGTCTGAGGATTCTTATTCGGCACCTCGATACCGATCGTTCCCTTTCCGGGCATCGGGGCGATAATACGGATCTGCAAAGCGGATAAACTCAAGGCGATATCATCCTCCAAGTTCTTGATCTTAGAAATACGGACACCCGCCTCGGGTACAATCTCATAAAGCGTAACCGTAGGTCCGACTGTCGCTTTGATCGAAGCGATCTTTATATTGAAATCTTCCAAGGCTTGCTTGATCAAGCGTTGGTTTTCCGCCAATTCGTCCCGATTGATCTCCATGCTCCCACTATCATACGCTTTCAGCAAGTCCAAGGTAGGGAATACATAACGGGAAAGATCCAAACGGGGATCATACGTACCCAAGGCCGAGGCATCGTAGGTCTCATCATTACCGGCGGCAACTTCCACCGTAAATCCGGCATCCTCCTCATCCTCTGACTCCGGGGTATTTATCTCATCTGTTTTTTCGTTTATCGGATCGTCGTCACCTTGAGCGATCGTAACTACTAAATCATCAGCAACAGCGACCTCTTCGTTCTTATATTCCGGTACTGTTTTACGGTTTTCTTTCCCTTCGGCTTTCAACAATTCAGCCTCCGTATCGAACTCCTCATACTCATCCATTTCCGGTTGTTCATCCGGTTGCTCTACGACAGGCTTAGAGCGAGGAATTACATTATCCTCCTTTTCCGTCTGATCGACATCTACCTCGCCTTCACGTTTCAAACGATCTTTCACCCAACCTAAAGAAAATACGCGCTGTAAGAACGGGATTGTCTTCTTACTGGTAAAAATAGCGATGATTAAGAATGAGCCTAATAAAAGCAAGATCGTACCGGGGATTCCGATATTGGTAATAAACATCTCCGAGATGTAATATCCGTGTTGACCGCCTAGATAAATAAACGTATCCTCATATCCCTTGATAAATATAAAAGCAAAAAACACAGATCCCCAGATCAACGCCGAAGCGCTAAACAAAAAACGCCTCAACAAGGATACTTTATTTAAGTTCATGAGTTTCGCCCCAACCGATCCCAAGAAAAAGAGGATCATAAAAGAAGAGATACCGAACCAACGATTCATCAACAGATCAGACAAATACGCCCCGCGTACACCCGTCCAATTCTCTACCGATCCTCGATTGATCAATAAATCACCTAAAGGAACATTCTCTATTTTGCTTTGATCGGCAGCTCCTGTAAAGAAAAACGAAATCAAGGCAAGCCCTACATAAATGGTTAGTATAGAGATAATCAAACCTGTAATGAAACGGGTCCGTTCATTTGTAAAAAAAGTCTTCAAGGCAGCGAACCAGCTCGGTTCTGTATGATTTTGCTTCGTTGTTGTTGTCTTCTTTGCCATAAATAGTTTCTCAATAATTCTTTTATAACACGCAAATGTACATAGAAAAATCGAGTCTGACGAACCTTTGAAAAAAAGACGTACGTGTTTTCTAAAAAACATGTACATGTTTTCGCTGAAACACGTACATGTTTTTAGGGATAGATTTAAACGGCATTAAATAGATCTGTGCATCTCATGCCCTTCCACATAGATCGCGCTATAAGGACGAGACGGACAAAGATGCTCGCAAGCACCACAACCAATACAAGTTTCCGTATTGATCACCGGGATCTTTAACGACTTCGGATCTGCCGGGTCTTTCGCCACCATCTGGATCGATTTTGTCGGGCAATGGCGTTCACAATTACCACAACTCATACCGTCCGTATTGACAATACAAAGATCTTTTACCCATACGGCATGACCGATCTGTATAGCAGATTTGTCTTCTCTCGTAATAGGTTTGATCGCTCCCGTCGGGCAGACCTCCGAACATTTCACACATTCCGGACGGCAATACCCTCTATCGAATGCCATCTTCGGCTGCATCAGTTTCATCAGATCCGTAGACGGGCGCAGGACATGATTCTCGCAGACAGATACACAAAGCTGACACCCCGTGCAATGTTGCGCCAGATTCCCGATACTCAAAGCTCCGGGAGGAACCAATGGCGCCAAACGATTCGGCTCTTTACGTTCTTTAATCGGCGCAAAGCCTCCGTCTTTCTTCATCTCCACATAATCCTCCAGTTTTTTCTGCTGGGCATGTAAAACGGAAGACATGGCTACCAATGCCGTAGCCGACAAGGCTCGACGGCGGGAAACATCCGTAGTGTCCTTCGTTAAGGATTCTTTTACCGAAGTAACTTTATCAGCCTTACGTGCCCTCGTATACGAAATCGCACCTTGACGGCAATTATCCAAACAATCCATACAAGTCACGCAACGGCTATAATCGACCGCATGATTCTTAGAATCGATACAGGAAGCCTTGCATTTACGTGCGCATAATCCGCAACCATTACATTTATCGGTATCAATGCGAGGTTTAAGTAAAGCATACTTCGACAAAAAACCGAGAACCGTACCCACCGGACAGATCGTATTACAATACGTACGTCCATTTCTCCAAGCTAAAATCGCCAATATGACAAAGCTCAGAATAGCGATTCCCATCGTAGCCAGACTACGCACCCATACGTCCACCGAATAGAATGCGTAACTATCCATACGTTCCGCGAAATAGGCCAATAGATTGTTGCCCTCTTGATAGATTGGCGCAAATAAATTAGAAGCGATACGCCCATAAGCGCTATAAGGCGAAATCAACGCTACCAAGGAACCGACACCAGCAATACAAGCCACTATAAAAACAACCAAGGTACCATAACGTACCCACTTCAATGCGGGAGAATAGGAAAAGCGGTATTTCTTCCGTTTACTAGCAAACCACGAAATGATATCTTGCAATACCCCTAAAGGGCAGATAACGGAGCAATATACACGCCCCAATAAAAGAGTCAAGATTACCAACCCTACCACAACACCGACATTCAAAGCCAACAACGCAGGCCAAAACTGTATCTTTGCCAACCATCCGAACCAAGCGTGAATCGTACCCGTGAAATCAAGAAATAACAGGGTTATCAGCACAAAGCAAAAGGTGGCGGCGAATATTCTTATTTTTCGTAACATAATTTTCCATTTGTTTAAAGGTTAACCATTCACTTTCAACTCTTCCACGAATTTATCGATACGCTGCATCTCTTTGGGGATATCAATACCCTGCGGACAATGAGGATTACATTGCTCACACCCTGTACAATGGTTCGCTTGACGCAACTTTGGGACACTCCGGTCATAACCGACTAAGAAGGCACGACGAGCTTTCGCGTAATTTTCGTCTTGTGCGCTTTTCGGAACATTTCCTTCGTTCACACATTTATTATAATGTAAGAGAATACCCGGAATATCCAATGCATATGGACAAGGCATACAATATTTGCAATCATTGCAAGGTATTGTCGGATATTTCATCATAAGCTGAGCCGTCTCTTCCAAAAAGTCTTTCTCCTCGTCCGTTACCGGGATAAGCGGGGAATAGGTACGGATATTATCTTGCAAATGCTCCATATACGTCATGCCGCTTAACACCGTCAAGACCCCATCCGGAGAGCCGGCGAAACGAAAAGCCCATGAAGCCACGCTATTCTCAGGCCGTTGCTGTTTCAAACGAGCAACGATATGATCCGGAACATTCGATAAGCGACCTCCTAATAGCGGTTCCATGATAACCGCCGGAATACCTCGCTTCTCTAATTCGCCATACAGATAATCAGCGTTTACGTTACGTCCCGAGGCATGTTTCCAGTCCAGATAATTCAGCTGGATCTGAACGAAATCCCATTTCACGCCCATATCCAACACATAATCAAACACTTTTACATCCCCATGAAAAGACCAACCTAGGTTACGGATACGTCCCGCTTCCCGTTCTTTCACCAAGAAATCAAGCATTCCATTATTTATATAGCGGTCATTGAAAAGCTCGATACCATTCCCCCCACCGATAGAGTGAAGCAAATAATAATCCAGATAATCGGTTTGCAAATCACGGAACGACTGCCGATACATTGCCAACGAGTTTTCTCTCGTATAGTTCTGGAAGTTTGACAGTTTAGTGGCCAAATAATAGGAGTTCCTAGGATGGCGTGCCAATGCGATACCGGTCGCTTTCTCGGACATACCTTGTACATAAACAGGAGAAGTATCAAAGTAATTCACCCCATGCTCTATCGCATAATCCACTAAACGATTCACGGCTTCTTGATCAATCTGGTCTTTACCGTCCGATCCTTGTTTCAAGGGCCAACGCATACAACCATATCCTAAAATAGAAACCTTATCGCCATTCGTAGGATGTTGGCGATAGGTCATTTTATCGGTAGGAACCTCACCTAACGCCACAGCCGCCCCCGGCTCATTCTTGGGAGCGCAACCGTAAAGCGCCGCCGAAGAGGCGACAGCCCCACCCCCCAAATACCTTCAAGAATTTACGGCGATTCATCTCTTGAGGGTTCTCATTCTTTCCACATGAACTCATAACTCGATCGGTTTTTTTATCCTAATTAGTATATCCAACATTAGTCTATCATTAACATTCCTTCTATTAATTGCACAAAAATAATAAAACAGGAAATATATAGGAGAGCAATCCCCGACTAAAAAGAATATTCGGGACTTTATCACGAAAAAAACGGATTTTTGTTGTATTTTTGCGAATTGTTATCAAGAATGATTAGACGAACAGGCACATGGAAAAAGAAGAAAATCCGATATACGAGCGCAACACGCTAGAATTTGTTACGGTAGCACTGGAATATTGTACCTTTGTTGAGACCGCCGGAAATACCGGGCTTTTCGACTTCGTAGATAAGGCGACAAAACTCCTGCCTCTATTATACTTAAAGGCCAGCCTGTTGCCCGAAGTGGAATCTGAAGAGGAAACCGAACTCGAGCTTTCCGTTTCAGAAGACATGTACGAGTCGGTTCGTTCACGGATAGCCGGTTTGCTTGGCGAACGAGATTCCTATCTGGAAACATTTCATGCGGATATGCGGTATAGCGATACTCCTATCGCAGCATTTATTTCCGAGAACTTGGCTGATGTCTATCAAGATACAGGAAATTTCGTATCTTTATTCCGTCAAGGAAACGAGGAAGTTATGCAAGAGGCTATCGCTTTGTGCCGCACGAACTTCCAAGAATACTGGGGACAGCAATTATTGAATGCCTTGAAAGCGTTGCACGCTGTGCGTTACAGTGGTGATGAGGATTTGGAAAAGAATGAAGAGGAAGAATGATACAACAATTTATACATACAATTGCTAAAGAGGAAATAGCGAAACTTACCGTAGAGGAATTCAAGGGACGTATCATTACGATCCTTAGTAAAGAGGAGGCAGACAAGGCCGTAGAGTACTTGCTGCGTTTTCCGATCGTCGGTTTTGACACGGAGACCCGTCCCAGCTTTAAGAAGGGACAGCGTTACAAAATCTCATTGATGCAGATATCAACGGATGATACTTGTTTCTTGTTCCGCTTGAATCATATCGGTATACCGGAATCTCTGGAGAAATTCCTAAAAAGCAGTTCGACCTTAAAGATCGGGTTATCTTTACGGGATGATTTCGGGGCGATACGGAAGCGTTCGGATATAGAACCCGCTAATTTCCTTGATTTACAGAATTACGTAGGCCAGTTCGGCATCGAGGATGCCAGCCTGCAAAAGATATATGCGATACTTTTCCAAAAAAAGATATCAAAAGGACAACGCCTCACGAATTGGGAGGCGGATGTATTGACAGACTCACAAAAGAAATATGCGGCCCTCGATGCTTGGGCCTGCCTAAGAATATATAATTTATTGAATCAAGCATAAATGGAGTATTGTAAAGTTTTTCTCAAGCCTAAGAAAGAAGAATCGCTATTGCGTTTCCATCCATGGGTATTTTCCGGAGCGATCCAATCTGTTGAAGGCGATCCGGAAGAGGGTGACTTGGTAGAGGTATACGGAGCGAACCAGCGTTTTTTGGCGATCGGCCATTACCAAATCGGCAGTATCGCCGTACGTGTGTTATCTTTCACCCCAATCGCCATCGACGATGCTTTTTGGGTTGAACGTATCCGTATCGCTTACGAACTCAGAAAGACCTTGCGGCTGGCTGGGGTAGAAAATAATAATACGTTCCGCCTGATTCACGGCGAAGGCGATAACTTACCGGGATTGGTGATCGATATGTATGCGCATACGGCGGTTATGCAAGCACATTCGGTAGGAATGCATTATGCCCGTCATCAGATCGCGGAGGCTTTGAAAGCGGTATTGGGCGATACTTTACAAAACATCTACTATAAATCGGAAGCGACTTTACCTTATAAAGCGAATTTAGGTAGCGAAGATGGTTACTTATTCGGAGGCGAAGTGGAAGATATCGCTATAGAAAACGGACTGAAATTCTGTGTAGACTGGCAGAAAGGCCAAAAGACAGGTTTCTTCGTGGATCAACGGGAGAATCGCTCTTTGTTGGAGTATTACGCAAAAGATCGCTCCGTATTGAATATGTTCTGTTATACGGGCGGTTTCTCTTTCTATGCGATGAGAGGAGGCGCTAAGGTGGTTCATTCCGTAGATAGTTCGGCGAAAGCGATTTCTTTGACGAAAAAAAATGTCGAGTTGAATTTCCCGGGAGATCCCCGTCATGAGGCATATGCGGAAGACGCGTTTAAGTATTTGGAAAAAATGGGAAGTAATTATGATTTAATCATATTGGACCCTCCTGCGTTCGCTAAACATAAGAATGTACTACGTAACGCCTTACAAGGGTATCGCAAATTAAACGCGATCGCTTTCGAGAAGATCAAGCCGGGAGGAATCTTGTTTACCTTCTCCTGCTCACAGGTTGTCAGCAAGGAAAACTTCCGTTTAGCTGTATTTAGCGCCGCCGCCCAATCCGGCCGTAGCGTTCGTATCTTGCATCAATTAACCCAACCCGCAGACCATCCGGTGAATATCTACCATCCGGAAGGTGAATATTTAAAGGGATTGGTATTGTATATAGAGTAAAATAGATATTAAGGGTGAGAAATTGAATATTATTTTCACCCTTAATTTATTGTCTCTAAATCCATTTTCATTTGCTGAATTATTTTCAAAAGAGAAATTAAGTCTTTATTCATAACCGCAAAGATCTCTTCCTCATCAATACAATGATACTCATGAGCTATAATATCCCTTAATCCCATAATAGCAGTCCAAGGTATATCTGTATATTTTATTAAATAACTATGATTAGTTTTATTATCAATAGTCTTGACACTTTCTCCAATAAAAACCAACTGCATACAGATGCCACTTAAAATGAACATACCATCTTGACTCAAAAGGAAATCATCCGGACAATTTATCTCCCCCGATTTACTCTGTATTAAGAGAATCGAATTTTCTATTCGATCTAACAATGAGCCAATCCGTACCTTATCAAACATAAATCAAATCATTTTCGATATTTTGTCCAAATACACTATCAACAAGTTGTTTGCGAAGACGAATGATATCGACTCTACATCCAAACAAAGACTCTAACTCTTGTTTCATTCGGCTACGTAATAATAGATTAGCTTCCCCTTCGTAAGCAATATCTACGTCACTCTCCTCTGTTTGTTCATTTCGCACGACTGAACCAAAAAGGGCCATACGAACAATGCCATAATCTTTAGCCTTATTTTGAAAATAGCCACGTAGCAATTCTATACACTCTTTTTGCGATCTCATAGACAAACGTTTTACTTTTTACACAAAGAAAAATAAAATCTTCCTATATTCCAAATTATTACATAATTGATAAATACAATCCAAATCTACTAATATCCCGGATTCTGTATCAAATTAGGATTCAAGGAACGGACTTTATCGGGAATTGGGAAAACGGTGGTATAGCCATTCGATTCATGGGGCAATTGAGGGCGATCCGTATAAGGGCGGGTAAACTTTCCAAAACGTACCAAATCCTGCCTCCTCCAGCCTTCCCAAGCCAATTCCAGTTGACGCTCAGCCAAAATATTTTCTAATGTCGCCTCACGAGGTAACATTCCCACACGGAAACGAACGGCATTCAACTCTTCATCCCCATTCTCTCCATTACGAACTTTCGCTTCCGATCTCATTAACAAGACATCCGCATAACGGAATAATACGATATCATTATCCGATAGCTTTCCATCTTTCGTCCCCATCTTATCGATCTCGTATTTCTTCATGCGGGCACCCGCCGTTTTCTCGGTAGGCAACCTAGACAAATCCAACCTAACCTCTAGAGGTAAATATACCAAAGGAGTCCCATTATCTAACCGAATCGTATCACCATTGAGGTCAAACATCGTATCGGCGTAATAATTCTCATAAAACCGGGTATCGACCGAGTCCGTCCCATACGCAAATACCCGAAGGGCCTCTATCGTAGCGCAAGAGCCGTTCTCTCCCCCCAATCCATATGCTTTGGCATGATTATAGTGACGGGAGCGGAAAAGATATTGCATTTGGCTCGTATATAAGTTCTTATCCATCGGAATCGTGAAAATATTCTCTCCGGACGATTCATTAAATACAGAAAAATTATCCGCATAGTTCGGAGATAAGCTATAGTTTAAGTCCGTTATTGAATCACAGTACGCCACAACCGTTTGCCAAGCGTTCAACTTCCTCTCGCCTACCCTAAAATAGATTTCCCGTCCATTCGGACGCAGACCATCCGTCCAGTCGTTATCCGTAAACACTTCTGCGTTTAAGGCCAACTTCGCCAATAAAAAATAAACAACCGGTCTCGTAATCCTTCCATAATAATCGCCGGGCGAATTACTATGCGCCGTACTCAATAACAAAAGGGATTCTTGTAATTCTTTTACAACAAAATCAAAGACCTCTTTCCGGTCACTCTGCCGCACGTCTTTCACCGGAATGGAAGAAGAAACGATAAGAGGGACACGGCCAAACATATCGACTAAATAATAATAATACATCGCACGCAAGGCACGAACCTCCGCCTCATACCGATCTAAATCGTTATAATCCGTTTTTTGCCGCAACTCGCCTAATATCTCTAAAGATTGATTGCTTAATACGATTACTTTATACAGATATTCCCAAGTAGCTTGGATAGCGTCACTATTCGTTCCCCACTTATGCAAGAAGAGACCTTGCCAGAAACCACCGTCATACCAGTCGCCGCCACGAGTCGGGAGCATGGCCTCGTCAGTCGTAAAGGTATTCAAGTCGTAGACACCCCGGTACGTTCCCTGCAATCCTTGGCTATCGCTATAACCTCCGATATAATTATATAAGGAAGCAACCGTATTCAGATAGACATTCTGCGGGGTATCGTACGCATCCTCCGGATAAAGCTGATCACGAGGCTCCTCTTTCAGATAGCCATCGCACGACGATAACATCAAACCCGCAAATATATAGGATAAAATAGAAAGCTTTCTCATACGAACACCTTTTTAGAAATTAAAACTCAACCCCATCGTATAGGAACGAACCACCGGATAAGATCGCTTATCGTCTATACCTAACGTATTATTTACGATAGAGCTATTTATCATCGGAGTCAATCCCGAATAACCTGTAATTGTCGCCAAATTATTTACGGAAACCGAAAGCCGTACGTTTCTTACATATTTCCTTAAATTACCAAGAGGCACGTTCCAACCCAACGTCAAATAATCAAAATTGATATAATCCCCTTTCTCCAACCAATAATCCGTAGCCGTCTGATCTTGGATATTCCGGGATGGGGCTTCTCGCAACACGTTATAATCCGGGAATATATCCATATTCATATAAGTTAGCGATGTTCCATTATAAATCTTATGCCCAAAGGCTCCGTTAATCTGTACTGATAGATCGAATTGTTTATACCGGAAACTGATATTAGAGCCTAAAAGTGTTTTCGGCATGGCTTGTCCCGCAATATAACGATCCTCACCATCCTCCAAACTCACCCCGTTTCCATTCAAGTCCTCAATCTCATACTTATAGCCGCCGTTCCCATCGGAAACCAAACTTGTACATTTCGGTAAATAAAAAACACCCAAAGGCTGTCCGACCATTTGATAAACGATATGATTATACCCTCCATGGAAACCAGCCCCATTTAAATCCGAGATGCTAGTATATTCCGGGGCGGACATATATTCCCCTTTATAGTAACCGCTCAAGGAGAGCAATTTATTCCGTTGGAAAGTTACGTTTACGTTTATATTCAATTCCATATCTTTCGTACGCAAGGGCGTGACGCCAATACCCAATTCCACGCCACTATTTCGCATCGATCCCAGATTCGCCAACATTTTATTATAAGCGAAAGGCGGAACGCTTACATCGTATAAATACAACATATCATCCGTCTTGGAATTATAATAATCTACGGCAAGAATAAAACGATTGTCGAAAAACCCGGCATCGATACCGGCATTGAACGTACGTTTCACCTCCCATTTCAAGTCCGGATTCGCATTACGGATCGTACCCAAGGTAACGGTGGGCGCACCATTTACGGAAACAACCCCATTAGGCTTCATCAATCGCAAAGAATTGTAAGAATCGATCGCATCTTGATTACCGGATAGGCCATATCCCGAACGAATCTTTAAATTCCTTACCCACGAGACACCTTCCATAAACTCCTCTTCGGTCAACACCCAAGCGACAGAAGCCGAAGGGAAAAAACCCCATTTATTATTGGCCCCCACTTTCGAAGAGGCATCCGCACGGGCATTCACGGTAGCGATATACTTTCCATCATAAATATAATTCACACGTCCAAGGAAAGAAGCCAGATGAGGAGCCTCATAGTAAGAACCGGTCCCCTCCCATAAACGTACCGCACCTGCCTGTAAATTATCATAACCAAAACGATCGGTACTGAAATTCGTCGCAGTCGTATAAAAACCTCTCGTTATCATTTTCTGAGCTTCCGCCAATCCCAATACATTTAGTTGATGCAAACCAAAGTCTTTTTTATAGGCCAACATGAAATCTCCTAATAAAGATTCTGTTTTCCGCTCCCCCCGATAAGCCTGCCCATGCGCCCAAACCGAAGTAGGGAGGTATTGGGCGTTATCTATTACATTATAGGTATACGAACCGAAAGCCGTAAACATTAAATGCTTACTCAAGTTAAAAACCAGTTTTAAGTGCGTATTTATATGAGCATTCGAATCATCATCCTTCACCTCCAACCAAGCCAAAGGATTCGTGATCTGGCTAGCGTTGGTTATTTGATCCCAGCTACCCGTCTCCATATTCTTATGATTCGGAAATGTCGGGTTGAAAGTAGCGGCGGAATAGAACATCTTCTGTACATCATTTAAATAAGCATTTTTTAGCAAGGAACCAAATATGCCTAAATCAAAGACCAGAAGATCATTGAACGCATGCTGCGTAATATTCAACTTGGTCGTAAAATTACGTGAGTTCGTATTTCGGATAACCCCTTCCCTTTCCACAAATCCCAAGGAGGCACGATAACTGGAAGTCTCCGAACCACCCCCAAAAGCGATATGATGATTCTGCACCAACCCCAACCGGGTAATCTCATCCTGAAAGTCCGTATTATTCCCTAAATCTAAAATACCGATATTACGTTCCTCCGCCAGTTTCCGGAAACCATTCGCCGATAACATATCCAAACTTTTATAAGCCGCCTCCACACCGAAACTCCCATCATAACTGATACTAAAAGCTCCCTGCCGCCCTTTCTTTGTCGTTACCTCGATAACACCGGAAGCACCACGAGAACCATATTGAGCAGTCTCCGAGGCATCTTTCAAGATCGTGAAGTTCTCGATATCCGCCGGATAGATCGAGCTAAGCAAATTAAGATCGGCAAAAACCCCATCAATAATCACCAACGGATCATTACCTCCCGTCAAGGAAGTTGTACCCCGGACCCGGACGGCAGCCAAGGCAGCGGCGCTATTTCCTCCAACCGGGATACTAACGCCGGACACCCTTCCCCGAAGAGCGTCCAAGGGTGTAGAGATCAATCCCTCATTCATCCCCCCTTCATTCACCCGGTTTACGGAACCGGATAAAGTACTACGATTGCCCGTAGCATATCCGACAGTGATCAACTCATCTATCAAATTGGAGTCCGACAAGAGAGGCTTGATCGTATCCGGCAGAAGCGGCAGCTCCTGACCGTAGCCGTAAGAGAAAGACAAGGCCCCGCACAGAAACAAAAACAGGACTTTTCGGATATATATAAAAACTTTCATAAGTACGTTGGATTTAAGATTAATAACCCATATAAATAAAACTTCCCTCGGTTTAGTTTTGTTCGCACCCAAGATACAACATTTCCTCAAGATCTTAAAAATAAAAGCGTACCAAGTTGTCAAGAAGCCTCGACAAGGCTTTAGCGATATTTAATAATGTCCCTCAAAAATATATACGGAAATATTTCTTTATTCCGTAATAGATTGTACCTTTGCCATCGTTAAAAAACATAGCGTATTATTAAGTAATAACATACTAAAACTTATTTATTATGTCAAAAGTAACAGTTGTTGGTGCCGGAAATGTAGGCGCTACTTGCGCAAATGCTCTTGCCTTCAATGAAGTGGCAGACGAAGTTGTAATGCTAGACGTAAAGGAAGGCGTATCCGAAGGTAAAGCGATGGATATGATGCAGACCGCTCAATTGCTAGGTTTCGATACTAAGGTTGTAGGTTGCACAAACGATTATGAGAAGACAGCTAACTCTGACGTTGTAGTTATCACTTCTGGTATTCCTCGTAAACCGGGTATGACTCGCGAAGAACTGATCGGTGTTAACGCTGGTATCGTTAAGAGCGTAGCTCAAAACATCTTGAAATACTCTCCGAACGCAATCTTGGTAGTTATCTCTAACCCGATGGATACAATGACTTATTTGTCATTGAAGTCTTTAGGCTTGCCGAAGAACCGTATCATCGGTATGGGTGGTGCTTTGGATAGCTCTCGTTTCAAATATTTCTTATCTCAGGCTCTAGGCTGTAACGCTAACGAGGTTGAGGGTATGGTAATCGGTGGTCACGGTGACACTACAATGATTCCGTTGGCTCGCTTGGCTACTTACAAAGGTATCCCTGTTAGCAAATTGTTAAGCGCAGAGAAATTGCAAGAGGTTGTTGCTTCCACAATGGTTGGTGGCGCTACATTAACTAAATTGTTAGGTACTTCTGCTTGGTATGCACCGGGTGCTGCTGGAGCATTTGTTGTTGAGTCTATCATTCACAACCAAGGTAAGATGGTTCCTTGCTCTGTTTACTTGGAAGGTGAGTACGGTGAATCTGATCTTTGCATCGGTGTTCCTGTTATCCTTGGCAAGAACGGTATCGAGAAGATCGTTGAGTTGGAATTGACAGCTGAAGAGAAAGAGTTGTTCGCTAAGAGCGCTGCCGCTGTTCATAAGACTAACGAGGCTTTGAAAGAAGTGGGTGCACTTTAATTTGAATTTCTATTAAAGCGATAAAAGAGGCTGATCCTTCGGGGGTGGCCTCTTTCTTTTTATGTGGATACGGACAGTTACGACGGAACGAAGATAATATTCGTATTTTTCAATCTTTGAAGATACATACGTATCTCCATTGATTTATTTCAAAAGATCACGGTAAAGCATTTATGACAAAAGTACAGTTTTTGTTTGAATATGAAAAGCCTTCACTAGTTCAATACGAGCTTCACTAAGTTTATTCGTTTCATCCCAAACCGGTAATCACTACTTCAACTTTCCAGCCTCATTCAATACTTTCAGGAAGTTGCTCCAAGCTTTCTCTATCTTTTGCATGTTTTCGTCCCTTTCCTCTTGGTTACTTACCTCATTTTGTAGAACATCTACAACAGGATATCCATCATATAAATAATATCTCTGATAATCCCCTAATAAGACTGGGGCATTATAGATAACGGAACTTATCGAAGAGATACTGCCTACCGTGAAGTGACCGTTTCCAGCTATCCGGAATTCAACCTTCTCATTGCCTAGCACGTCTTGCTTGATAGAAATATTCTTCTCGAAAACGATTTCTTTTGTAACTGAATTAAAAGATTTGATATCATCCGGGACTTTGATCACTTGTCCGGTAGTAGCCGTATCAAAATTTTCCTCATCATTATCGCAAGCGCAATAACCGATGAGAAATACAGACATGATAAGATATAATAAAAATGACTTTTTCATATTAAACCTCCTTTATTGGATTTCATTGCGTGTTGTCTTATTAGTAAGACACTTAAAAAGAGACAAATGCTGCACGTTTACCATTATTTAACAAACATTATTAACCAAACCGTCCTTCCATTATATAAAAAAAGCCGGAGGAAATGATTTCCTTCGGCTTTTACCTATCGTTTGTTATTGGTATTTATTTGACAATACCTAATTTAGACTCACCAACGAAATCTATAATATGTTGGATCTCCTTACTCATCGGAACCTGATCCTTGATCATTAACAAGGCATCCGTAAGGCTGCTGTTTCCTTGGAAGATGATCCGGTACGCATGACTGATGTGCTTGATAACCTTTTCACTGAATCCCTCATGAGACATGATGAAAGAGTTCACGCCATAATACGTGGTAGGCTCCTTTGCCGCTACGATAAAAGGAGGGATATCCTTACGGAAACGACAGCCGGTTTGAATCATCGCCCAAGCCCCAACCCGGGATCCTTGGCTCATCAACACATTGCCTCCGAAGATCACGTAATCTTCCAAGATGCAATTTCCGGAAATCTTACTACCATAGCCGAATACACTACGATTTCCGATCCGCGTATCATGAGAAACATGTACCCCCTCATGCAAGAAATTACCATTACCGATACTAGTACGTCCTTCCGCTGTCGAGGAACGGTTAATCACCACATTCTCACGAATCACGTTGTCATCTCCGATTACGGCGATCGTATCACCTCCCTTATAAAAGAAATCCTGAGGCTCAGCAGCGATAACAGCTCCGTTAAATACACGGTTGCGATTTCCCATGCGTGTACCGCTCATCAAGCTGGCATGAGGCATGATCTCGCAATCATCCCCGATCTCCACGTTCTTATCAATGTACGCAAAAGGATGAATCGTAACGTTCTTCCCGATCTTTGCGCTTGAATCTACATATGCTAATGGACTAATCATAACTTTACTACATTTAAAGGTTATTATTCTCTACCACCACCGATGGCACTGTATAAACTGACAACCGCTTGCATACGTTGCACATTGTCGGATACTTCCGTCAACTGAGCGCTCAAGAGGCTCTGCTGTGCGGAAAGGATTTCCAAATAAGTAGATTGAGCCGACTGGAACAAGGCGCTGGTATAAGCCACCGCTTTCTCTAGCTGCTCGATCTGCGCTCTATCTTGGACAAGCTTCTTGCTCGTGGCATCATACTGATGTAAAGCATCACTCACCTCCTTACCTGCTTCCAGAATTGTCTGCTGATAATTCATTTGAGCGATCTTCTCTTCTGCCTTCGATACCTTCAAGTTAGCGACCAACTTACCATTGTTGAAGATCGGTTGGGCCAACGAAGCCAAAGCTTGAAACATAAATTGGCCCGGATTGGCGACAGAGATGCCTGAACCATTCGTCCAGCCCGCTGTCGCCGTGATATTCAATCCCGGATAAAAAGCGGCACGGGCTTTGTTCGTCGTATAATAGGCACTAGCAAGTGTCATCTCCGCGATCTTCACGTCCGGACGATTCTCTAACAATTGCAAAGGCACACCCACCATGATATCCTCCGGCATTACTTGTTCCTCCAAAGTACCCCGATCAATCTGTTGAGGGGCCTTAGCCAATAACACGGACAATGAGTTTTCCACGCTACGCACCTGGCTCTCCAACTCGATCAACGAGCCGGAAACCTGATGGTAAGCGGCACGCATTTGCGTCACGGCAGCCTCGGTAGCCATACCCGCTATCTTCATAGCCTCCATGACACGAACATTCTCTTTATAGATATCAACCGTCTTAGCGGTAATTTCCACCTGCCGATCAAGCATCAACAAGGTATAATAAGTATTCGCTATACCACCGATCAATTGAGAGCGCACGGCCTGTCTTGAATACTGGCTCTGTAAGTAGGAGGCTTTTTGGCCACGGCTCGCGTTCAAGAGCTTTCCGAATAGGTCAACCTCCCAGCTAGCGGCCAAAGGCGTTGAGTAAGCCTTTACGTATTCGCTATTTCCAATCGATGTAATCGTCCCTTGGGGAGCGAAATTAATAGAAGGCAAGAAAGACAGACGGGCGGAAGTCAACAATACTTTCGCTTCCTCTACCCGAAGAACGGCTGCCTGCATATCTACATTATTAGCTAATCCCTCCTCAATTAACGCCTGTAACTTCGGATCACGAAAAACTTCCTTCCAAGGAAGGTTTCCCATATTGGTCGTATCCGCGGAGGCTAATGTATCAGTCTCGGAAACCGGATCACGATAAATTCCCGTCGCATCGATGGAATCCGGACGCTCGTATGCCTTATAGATATGGCAACTGCTTAACAAAGCAGTCGCACATACCATATATATAATTTGTTTCTTCATTGTCATCTCTTATTTTATTTTAGCGTACTGTTCTATTTCCGTACTCATATCGCTGTTATCCAAATCTTCCCATTCGATCGGCTTGAATTTCTCCTGTAAGTACTGGAATACCACGAACAAAACCGGAACAATAAAGATCTGGAAGATCATACCGATGAACATACCGCCGATAGCCGCTGTACCCAATGTACGGTTACCGTGCGCTCCTACTCCGAACGCGAACATCATAGGCAACAATCCGACCACCATCGCCAATGAGGTCATCAAGATCGGACGCAAACGGGCGGCGGCTCCTAATACGGCAGCCCATGTGATACTCATACCCATACGACGACGTTCCAAAGCGAACTCTACGATCAAGATAGCGTTCTTCGCCAACAAACCTACCAACATGATCAAGGCGATCTGCATATAGATATTGTTAGACATGGTTCCTACGATCATCTTCAACGCCGGGATATTTCCCAAAGCGGCCCAACCTTGGACGAACAAAAAGCTACCCATCAAACCGAACGGCACGGAGAGCAATACGGACAAAGGAAGGATGTAACTCTCATACTGCGCGCTCAACAGCAAGTAAACGAATACGAAACACAACAAGAAGATCAAAGCCGTCGTGCTGCCACTCGTACTTGCCTCCTCACGTGCCATACCACCTAACTCATAGTCGAAACCTGCCGGAAGCGTTGTCTTAGCCACCTCGTCAATCGCTTTCAACGCCTGACCACTGGTATAACCATCCGCCGGGGCAACCATGACCTTGATGGCGGTATACATATTGAAACGGCTGATGATATCCGGGCCATATACCTTCTTCATCGTAATGAACTGGGAAATCGGAGCCATATCGTTACCGCTCTTTACCTTGATGTTCTTCATGGACTCCATATTCTTACGCAAATCAGGATCCGCTTGCACCATTACACGGTACATCTTACCGAAACGGTTGAAGTTAGAGGCATATAAACCACCATAATATCCCTGCAAGGTAGACAGGATATCCTTCGGACTGATACCGGCCTTCTTACATGCGGCGGCATCGATATCGATCTCGTATTGCGGGAAGTTCGGGTTAAACGTAGTTTGAGCGGACTTGATCTCCGGACGTGCCGTCAAAGCAGCCATATATTCCTTGGAGATATCAAAGAAACGATCCAAATTACCTCCGGTCTTATCCTGCATATTCAGCTCAATATCACTGGACGCTGAGTAACCGGGGATCATAGGAGGCGTAAAGAACAATACTTGAGCGTCCTTTACGATCTTTTGGGCACGCATGAACAAGCTACCATATACGATATCGGAATTTTGCATCATAGAACGCTCCTCCCAATCTTTCAGCTTGATGATGAATGAACCGTAAGAAGGTCCCTGACCACCGATGAAACTAAAACCGACAACCGCCGTACGAGACTCAACGGCCGGATCGGCAGCGATCAAGCTATCCACCTTATTCATTACCTCAAAGGTACGCTCCTGGGAAGTTCCCGGGGGTAACGTAACAGCACCCATAATCGTACCCGTGTCCTCGTTCGGCACCATGCCTGTAGGAGTAACCTGCATCAAGAACACCAATAACGCAATACATGCGGCAACAATACCGAATGAAAGCCATTTTTTCTGAATGAAGAATACGATACTTTTCTTGTATTTAGCCAACAAAGAATCATAAGCCGCATTAAACGAAGTATGGAATCGGGAAACGAAGGTCGTTTTCTTTTCCTTATGTTCCGTATCGTGTGGTTTCAGGAATATCGCACACAAGGCGGGACTCAATGTCAAGGCGTTCAAAGCGGACAAACCGATAGCGATCGCCATCGTCAGACCGAACTGGCGATAGAACGTACCGGCCGTACCTCCCATGAAACTTACGGGAATAAACACGGACATCATGACCAACGTAATGGAGACGATAGCGCCACCCAACTCACTCATGGCATCGATAGAAGCGAGTTTCGCCGACTTGTACCCTTGGTCCAACTTGGCATGGACACCCTCGACGACGACGATCGCATCATCGACCACAATAGCGATGGCAAGCACCATAGCACAAAGAGTCAACAAGTTGATACTAAATCCGATCAAGGATAACATAAAGAAGGTACCGATCAAGGCAACCGGGATAGCGATAGCCGGAATCAACGTAGAACGCAAATCCTGCAAGAACACATATACCACGATAAACACCAATACGAACGCCTCCAACAAAGTCTTGATTACTTCGTGAATAGAAGCGAACAAGAAGTCATTGGCATTCATGGAAATATTCACCTTCATTCCGGGAGGCATTGTCAACTGAGTTTCCTCCAGCAAGGTTTCAATGTTACTAATTGTTTCCGTAGCGTTGGTTCCCGGCATCTGGTAAACGATACAGGTAACGGCGTCGTGACCATTTACACGGTTGATAAAGTTGTAAGTCAAACGCCCCAACTCGATATCGGCGATATCTTTCAAACGCAAGACCTCACCATCCGGCAAAGCCTTTACAACAATCTGCTCAAACTCATTAGCCTCTTGCAAACGTCCTTTATAGCGGATCGTATATTGGAAAGACTGATTTCCTTGTTCGCCGAACGAACCCGGAGCGGCCTCTACGTTCTGTTCAGACAAGGCAACGGTTACGTCGCTCGGACTTAATTTATATTGGGCCATCACATTCGGCTTCAACCAAATACGCATGGAGTAGTCCGTACCCAACACGTTGGCATCACCGACACCCGGCACACGCTGGACTTCCGGGATCAAGTTAATCTTCGCGTAATTCTCAAGAAACTCTGAGTCATAACGATCATCTTCCGCGTATACGGAGAAAACCAACAACATTGAGTTCTGACGTTTCTGGGTCGTCACACCAATCTGCGTTACCTCGGCGGGCAACAAACCTTGTGCCATAGATACACGGTTCTGCACATTGACAGCCGCCATATCCGGGTCCGTTCCTTGCTTAAAATAAATGGAGATATCCGCGGAACCATTATTAGAGGCATTGGAACTCATATACATCATGTTCTCAACACCATTGATCTGGTCTTCCAAAGGCGCGATCACACTATTCAATACCGTTTGCGCATTGGCACCCGTATAAGTTGCCCTTACCGAAACGGTTGGAGGGGCGATATCCGGATATTGGGTAACCGGCAAGGAAATCAAGCCTAGGAAACCCAAGATGACAATCAAGATGGAAATCACCGTGGAGAGCACCGGGCGGTTTATAAATCTATCTAATTTCATATCTTTCGTTTTTACTCGACAAAAGCGAATATTTGTCTTATTCTATATACCTATTAATTAAAAGCAGTCTGCAAATTACCGTCATGCTGGTCTTTCAAGGCCTGATCGTACTTTGCCTTTTGCTGCTCACGAGTAATCGGCTGGATTTCCTGGCCGTCTTTCAAGATCTGTACGCCTTCCACGACAATCTTATCACCGGACTTCAAGCCTCCCGTCACTAAATAATTTTTGCCATCATTCAAATTGGAAACCTTGATCTCGGTATTCTTCACGGTATTATCAGGCTGCAATACAAATACGAATTTCTTATCCTGAATCTCCACGGTAGCCGATTGAGGGATCGTAATGATATCGTTCATCGTATATGGGAAGATGATATTACCAGTACCACCGCTTCGTAAGACATTTCCCTCGTTAGAGAAAATAGCACGCATGCTTACAGAACCGGTAGATTGATCGATAACACCGCTCACGGCATCAATCTTACCCTCATGATGGTACGTAGAGCCATCCGCCAATTGCAGTCTTACGGCCGGCATCTTCTCTAATTGCTCTTTCAAGGTACCACCGGCTTTCGTCAATGCCAATAGCTCCTTTTCCGTCATAGAGAAATACACATACATATCACCGATCTCAGATACGGTAGTCAGCGGTTGAGCGATCGAAGCGCTTACCAAGCTACCTACACGATACGGGAATGTACCGACAACACCGTTCGAGGGACTTGTAACCGTACAGAAAGACAAGTTCTGGTTAGCGCTAACCAATTGAGCCTCCGCCTGCGCCAAGCTCGCTTTTGCCGACATCAGCTGGTTCACGGCAGTCTGATACTCGAAATCACTGATGATTTTCTGATCAAACAAAGTTTTCTTATTCTTCTCGGTCAATGTTAAAGTGCTTACGTTTGCCTTCGCCATCTCTACCGCGGCCTTAGCCTGACCTACCGCAGCAGCGTACTGCGTAGGATCAATTTGGAACAACGCCTGTCCTTTACGAACCGTAGCTCCCTCATCCACACATAATTTCACGATAAATCCAGAAACTTGAGGACGGACTTCGATATCCTGCGTACCTTTGATGGTAGCCGGATAGGATGTTGTTTGGTCGCTAGTCGTTGAATTGACCGCCATCACAGCGAACTCAGCATCCCCTAATTTCATACCACTCTGACTGTTTCCACAGGCAGTTAATAAAGACATACCAACCGCAAACAATGCGATCTGCCTTAACTGAGTAATCGTAATTTTCAGCATTCGTTTATCCATATTTGTATATAATTATATATTCAAGGCTGTTTTTCAGTTACCTTCTCTTTCTAACCCAAGTGGATATCTTTTACATCTATTCACACAATAGGGTCTTTACTCGCTGTTTCATCCTACAAATGTAGAAACTTTTTACACGATTTCTGTTTCCTACTTATCTTTTTCACCTAAATTAATAGCACTTAGAAAGAAGTACCCGTTGAAATACACCTCTTTTGGTTTCAAACGAAAATAAAATTGTTTTTTTCAACAATATATTTTACATTTGTGTCCACACACAATAAACAAATATTATATATTATGGAGCCTAAATTTATAATATCAGAAGTATTCAGTACCGCATGGAAGGGAACGAAGTCGCAGCTATGGATATTAGCCGGATTATTAATCGGATATTGTATCTTGTCTTTCACGCTGACAGCGTTCGCGATGCCCATGCAAAGTTCTATTATCGGTAAAATCATCGTAAACGTGATCAGCGCGTTATTCTCCATTATTTTCTCCTTAGGATATATGAAAAATATATTTCAGGCGTTGGATGGGGAAGAACCTCAGTTTTCCGCATATGGACAACAGACAAAGAATATCATCACCTACTTTCTAGCGAGTCTTATCACGGGATTTGTCGTATTGGCGGGTTTCTTATTTTTTATCATCCCCGGTATTTATCTGGCATTGCGCCTTCAGTTCTTCCAAGCCTTTATTATCGAGGAAAACGCCGGGATTATCGAGTCTTTGCATAAAAGCTGGGAGATAACGAAAGGACAAGTATTGCCTCTGTTCATTCTGGCGTTGGTTATGATCGGGATCCTGATATTAGGATGTATTTTGTTCGGTATCGGAATTTTCGTCGCCGTTCCTCTTATCTATATGATGTATGGCTACGTTTTCCGTAAATTGAACACTCCTCTTCAAATACTCGAATAAGCAGAGAGGACGAATACACACTACAATCTATACCATGAATAAAAATTACAGGATAAAAGATATCGCCGAATTATCCGGCGTATCAACCGGTACGGTAGACCGCATTTTACATGAGCGGGGAAAGGTATCGGAGGATGCACGGAAAAAGGTGGAGAAAGTCTTAAAAGAAATTGACTATCAACCAAATCTGATAGCCCGTTCTTTAGCGTTGAAGAAAAAATATCATTTCATCGCTTTGATCCCTTCTTTTCTTGAAGGGGAATACTGGGCGAAACTAAGCCAAGGGATAGAGAAAGCGGAACGGGAATTGTTTAGCTATAATATAGACGTCGAGCAAATCTATTTTGACCAATACGATAGCAACAGTTTCGACGAATTAATCCCGAAGATTGAGACCGCGGATTGCCAAGGGGTTATCATTGCTACATTATTCAAGCAAAGTGTCTTGACCTTGACCCAGCGGCTAGACCAGAAAGGTATTCCTTATATATTAATCGATTCTTTTATCGACCACACGAATTGTATCTCTTACTACGGAACGCATTCATATGATTCGGGGTATATAGCGGGACGCCTTTTATTCGAGCAAATCCGTGAAGAGGACGATCTAGTGATTTTCCGTTTCACCCGTAAGGGGGATTCATGTTCTACGCAAGTGCAGAAGCGAGAGGAAGGATTCCGGGATTATCTCGCCAATACCTCATTCAAGGGAAAGATTCATTTGCTGCATGTGCACGCGGATGACCGAGAAGAGAATACGAGACTACTGAATACTTTCTTCGACAAATATCCTCAAGTAAGAATCGGTATCATCTTTAATTCGAGGGCCCATTTCCTTGGAGATTATCTAAGTAGCGAACGGCCGGACTATCCTTTCAAGCTTCTTGGCTACGATGTGATAGAACCGAATGTCCGTTATCTGGAAAACGGCTTGATCACGCATTTGATCGCCCAGCGACCGGAGGTACAAGGATATCATTGTATCAAGGCACTTTTTAGGCATTTGATCCTTAAGGAGAAAATTGAGCCTGTCAATTATATGCCGATTGATATCTTGGTAAAGGAAAATATACAATACTACAATAATTATATCTGATGAACTCCTTATTTAGCGTAAAAGAGAAAGTGATTTTGTTGACCGGAGGCTATGGTATATTAGGAGCCTGCATGGCCAAGCACTTGGCGAGAGAAGGCGCGTACGTCGTAATCCTCGGACGAAACGAGCAAAAAGGATCTGCCTTGGTTGGTGAGATTAAAGCGGAAGGGGGCGAGGCCTTATTCTTGGTTTCAAACGTACTGGATAAAGCCTTGCTGGAGCAAAACAAGCAAGAGATATTGAAAGCATATGGGAAGATTGATGTTTTAGTCAATTTGGCGGGTGGTAACCAAGCCGGAGCGACGATTCCTCCCGACAAGACGATCTTTGATCTGGATATCGATGCTTTCCGGACGGTCGTGGACCTGAACTTATTCGGGACCGTACTGCCGACAATGGTCTTCGCCGAGGTCATGGTGGGGCAAGGGAAAGGAAGCATTATTAACATCTCGTCCGAATCGTCCCTACGCCCATTGACTCGTGTGGTTGGCTATGGATGCGCGAAAGCCGCTATCAACAATTTCACGCAATACATGGCCGGGGAGCTAGCGATTAAATTCGGAGAGGGCCTGCGAGTAAACGCCATGGCACCGGGATTCTTCCTTACCGAGCAGAACCGGGCATTGATGAGCAATCCGGATGGATCACCTAGTGATCGTTGCAACACGATCGTCGCGCACACGCCGTTCCGCCGCTTAGGAAAACCGGAGGAATTACTCGGTACTTTACAATGGCTGGCGAGCGACGCCTCCGCATTCGTAACCGGTACCGTGATCCCCATAGACGGAGGCTTCGACGCTTTCTCCATCTAAATAATGTGCCAATGTGCCAACCAGCCATGCATCAAACCGCATTGGCATATTGGCACATTGATAAATTTAAAAATTATTCATTATGTATCTATGTGAGCAAACTTGGCGTTGGTACGGACCGAATGATCCTGTCAGCCTTTGGGACATCCGTCAGGCGGGTGCCACCGGTATCGTAAATGCGTTGCACCATATCCCGAACGGGGAAGTTTGGACTACGGAAGAGATTCAAAAGCGGAAAGCCTTGATCGAATCCGCCGGATTACAGTGGAGTGTGGTTGAGAGTGTGCCCGTACACGAGCATATCAAGACACAAACCGGGGATTTTCAAACCTATATAGAGAACTACAAACAAAGCATCCGTAATCTGGGAGCTTGCGATATCCGGGTAGTTACTTACAACTTCATGCCGGTATTGGACTGGACTCGTACCGATTTGGCTTATACGATGCCGGATGGTTCCAAAGCCTTGCGCTTTGAACGTGCGGCTTTTATGGCGTTCGACTTATTTATATTGAAACGACCGGCGGCGGAAGCCGAATATACGGAGGCGGACAAGGCGAAAGCCAAGGCACGCTATGACGCTATGAGCGAGGAAGACCGCCAGCTATTGGTTCGCAATATGATCGCCGGACTACCCGGCTCGGAAGAGACTTTTACGATCGAGCAGTTTAGGGAAGCGTTAGACCGTTATAAAGATATCGACGCGGAGAGACTTCGCTCGAACCTGATCTATTTCTTGCGGGAAATCGCTCCCGTAGCGGACGAGGCCGGTGTCAAGCTCGTTATCCATCCGGATGATCCCCCCTATTCCATTCTCGGGCTTCCCCGCATCTTGAGCACGGAAGATGATTTCCGGAAGTTAATAGAGGCCGTGCCGAATCCAAGCAACGGGCTTTGCCTATGCACAGGTTCTTTCGGTGTCAGAAGTGATAACGACTTGGCCGGGATCATGGAACGTTACGGGGATCGGATCGATTTCGTTCATTTCCGCAGTACGCAACGAGATTCCGAGGGTAATTTCTTCGAGGCGAACCATCTGGAGGGCGATGTGGATATGTACGGTGTCATGAAAGCCTTACTGGAATTGCAACAACGCCGCCAATGCTCCATCGCCATGCGACCGGATCATGGACATCAAATGATAGACGACCTAAAGAAGAAAACCAACCCGGGCTACTCCTGCATCGGACGTTTACGGGGTCTGGCCGAACTACGGGGATTGGAGATGGGTATCGCCTTATCCCTGTTCAAAGGACATTAAAAAGACAGCGTCTTACAGTTAGCACAGTACTGTGTACGAAGTACCGCAGTACTGTGGCTAAAGTACTACAGTACTCTGTACGAAGTATTGCGGTACTCAGTACGTAAGTACTGGAATACTTCGTACACAGTACTGCCCTATTTATAGCACAAGGCTACTTCGACCCTATGGGGGAACATCACAAACCGAACAACCGGGGAATCAATAAGCTTAAATCCGGCAAGAAGGCCACCAAGAACAAGACAATAACCATCGCCGCGAACATCGGCAGCAACGGACGGATCACCTGATCGATCTTTGTCCCCGCCACGCTACATCCGATAAACAATACCGAACCCACCGGTGGCGTACATAATCCCACACAAAGGTTCAATACCATCATGATCCCGAAATGTACCGGGTCCATCCCCAATTGCCCCGTCGCTATCGGCAGGAAGATCGGGGTAAAGATCAAGACAGCGGGCGTCATGTCCATAAAGATCCCGACAATCAATAGGATCACGTTTATAAGTATCAAGATGACCACCGGATTGTCGCTTATACTTAGCAAAGCGGCACTTACCGTCTGAGGAATATTCTCATAACTCATGATCCAAGATAAACCCGTACAGGTCGCCACCAGAAGAAGGACGATGGCCGTAGTCTTGGCCGATCGCAATAACACTTGCGGCAATTTAGCCCAAGTAAGTTCCTTATAGATAAAAGAGAGGATTAACGCATACAATACAGCGATCGCCGAAGCCTCGGTCGCCGTAAACAGTCCCGCCAAGATTCCTCCGATCACGATCACCAATAGCATCAAACTAGGGATCGCCCTGAAAAATACCCTTGTCGCCTCCGAGAACGGAACACGTACGCCAACCGGATACCCCTTTCGTGCGGCAAACATAGCGGCTACGATCATGATCGCCACTCCCGTAAGAATTCCCGGTAGATAACCAGCCATAAACAAGGCGGATACAGAGACTCCACCACTCGCCAAGGAGTAAACGATCAAGACATTACTCGGAGGTATCGTCATGCCGGTAGTGGCGGAAGAGATATTTACGGCGGCACTGAAATTCGGATCGTAACCGGCCTTTTTCATCTCCGGTGTCATAATACTCCCGATAGCAGAGGCAGCGGCGGCGGCAGAGCCACTGATCGCCCCGAATAACATATTCGCCACGACATTGACCACCGCCAGTCCTCCGGGCAACCGTCCGACCAGCACTTTAGCGAAATCGATCAAGCGCAAGGCGATACCTCCGCTATTCATGATATTCCCCGCCAATATAAAAAACGGGATCGCCAACAGAGCGAAACTGTCCAGACCCGAAGCCATACGCATCGCATAAGTCGTAAGGGCGGGAAGCGAGTCTATATTCACGAGCATCGTCAATATACCCGCCACACCGATGCTATACGCTACCGGAACCCCGACCACCAGCAGGAAAAAGAAACTTATCACTAATACGAGTATACCTATAATATCCATATCATCAGTCTTTTAAGAATTAGAGGAACGAAATAAGGTGATCGCGTTATCTATCGCATAATAAGCGGTAAGCAATCCCCCTAGCGGCAATGCCAAATACACATATCCTAAATTAATCTCTAAGGAAGCCGAAGTAACTCCCAAATGAAAACGAGTGTATACCAGCCAAGCCCCTCCTACGATCAATACAAATACAGCGAATAAAAATACGATCAAGAAGATAAACAATCGCAAGAGCTTCCTGCGGGAAGGACGCATATGTTGAAGCAATAAATCGATCGCTAGATGCTCATTTTTACCGGATACATAAGCGGCCCCCAGCAATCCCACCCAGATCAATAAATATCCGGCCAATTCATCCGTCACGGAACTCGGGGAAACCAGAATATACCGGCTTAATACCTGCCATAGCACATCCACGACCAAGAAAGCCATCAAGAAAATCAACGATAGCTCCAATCCTTTATCAATTATCTTTCTCATGGGTATTCTGTATTTGATCGATTAAATCATGAAAAACCGGATCATTCTTAAACCGCTCGATCATCGGGGCGGCGGCATCCATAAACGGCTGCTTATCCGGGTAAATAATCTCTACGCCATGCGCTTCCATCTCCTCAAGCGATTGCTTCTCTTGCTCCGCCCAAAGTTTCCGTTGATAAATAGCGGCGGCGTCAGCGGCCTGTCGCAGCCAATTACGTTCTTGTTCCGTCAGCTTCTGCCAAGTAGCCAAGCTAATGATGATCACGTCCGGACACATCGTGTGCTCATTGACTGAATAGTATTTTACCACCTCATGATGGAACGCTGTTGTCACGGAAGGCGTATTATTCTCGGCTCCATCCACGACATTACTTTGTAAGGCCGTATACAATTCACCCCAATCCACGGGAGTAGCCGAACCACCGAATGTCTTCATCATCTCCACGGCTATCGGGCTCTTTTGCACACGGATCTTCAGTCCTTTCAGATCCTCGGGAGTACGAATCTGCTTGTTTACCGTATAAAAGCTACGGGCCCCCGAGTCAAAATAAGCGAGTCCCCTAAACCAATAAGGTTCCGTTGATCCCAATATCTGTTTACCTACCGAGCCATCCAACACCTCGAAAAACTGCTCACGGGAACGGAATAGATAAGGTATGCCAAATACCTTAAACGGATCGGCAAATCCTTCCAACGCAGCGGAGGAAACTTTCGTGATATCGAGACTTCCTATTTGAAGCAACTCTATACATTGATTTTCGGACCCCAATTGAGCGGAAGAATAAATGTCCATGCTCATCTTTCCTCCGGACAACTCTTTCAGACGCTCGTTCATATAGAGCAATCCTAAATGGACGGAATGGCTGGGGGACAATCCGTGTGCCAGTTTCAGCACCCTTACTTCCTTTACTCCTTCCTTACAGGAGAAGGAGAAAGATACGCACATCAGGAATAGCAGGGCAGTCTTTAGAACTTTCATATTAGAAATGTTAACAATTCGTTGTTTATCGACAAATATAAAGGAAATAATCGAATTGTGCACGTACACAGAAGAAAAAAGTGGCCGCTTTCTTCCTGCCTATATTCACATACGGAACAAGAAGAGCACGGCCTTGATTTAACCTATTTCTCTAATGTTATGATGAAACATCGAGACGGTCAAATGTAGAAACAATCAAAGTGACCGGTCTTATATCGACCGTGATCTTATTTCACGAAAGCGTGAAACTTATTCACGCCTTTTCTCTAACAGCCATTTACGGATCTCCTCTATATCTTCCTTGTCCGCTTCTATAGTGATTGAATATCGCCGGGGTTCGTCCGCTAAATACACCTCCCGCAAGAAATCATAGGCTAAGACTTCCGATATACGCAGTAACAAATCAACATCAATACTGCTTCGCTTAAATATCTTATAAATATTGGTACGTTCATAATGCAACGCATGGGCAAAATCGGAAACCGAAAGTCCCCGCTCTTCCATTTTCTCTTTTATTAACGAACCGATATGTATCTCCTTTTGTTCTTTCATATACAAAAGCCGTTTTTAAGGTAATCTTATCTCATAAATAAACCCACATCTGAGAAAAGGTGTGTTACACTTTACCTTAAACCCGTCAAACTGCGGCACGACCAAATGCCTTGTACACAACAGAAATAAGGCAAAGGAACACACCAAATACAGGTGTATTCGCATTGTCTATTTCTCTGTGTACTTTAAATTGGTCGTTTTCAGTTTAGAGAAATACCAGCAAATACAATATCGTCATCCTCCCTGACCAAAGAGACAAACTAGTCCCCTCAATCATCGTATAATATCTCCATTTTACCTTTACAAAGGTAGGCAAATTCAACTATCAGAAAAAACACAAAGAATAAAAAGAAGTATAAACATATCGGAAATATAGGTCATTGAAAGAGGCTTTTTTATACTTTTGTGGTAAAACAATATCTAATGGCATCTAAAATACACAATGGAATACTCATTCTTACGCTAATTTTATTTGCGTCTTGCCGTACGCAAAAGCCTGCTCCACGCCCGGCCCCTCCCGAAACTGTGGATTTCCCTACGGCAAATATTCCTCTTCCCGTCGTGGATTTCAATTTCATGTTGCCGGAAGCTCCGGAGCTAGCGGTTTGTCATTCTCCTAGAAAAGATATCACGGAAGCCTTTACGCCCCGTGATAAAAGCCAGATAGCGATCAAGGACCCCAAGCTATTCGATGAGAATAACACGGAAATTATTGATTTATCCTTGATCCCCGCCGGGGAATACGCATTTCCCCTTCCTAATGGAAACGTGATCTCTCCTTACGGGGGAAGGAGAAGACATCATTCCGGAGTAGATATCAAAACTTGTGCCAACGATACGATCGTGTCTGCTTTCGATGGTATTGTCAGGATGGCGAAACCATTCGCCGCCTATGGCAACGTTATCGTTGTTCGCCATTATAATGGACTGGAAACGATCTATAGCCACAACTCCAAGAACTTGGTTAAACCCGGAGATCGTGTTCTCGCCGGACAACCGATCGCCTTAACCGGACGTACTGGCAGGGCTACTACCGAGCATTTACATTTTGAGACTCGTATAAACGGAGTTCATTTCAATCCGAATATCGTCTTCAACATGGCTAAAAGGAAATTACGTTCAAAATGTCTGGTTTGTACCCAGAAAGGTAATAACGTAATCGTCAAATCGGTTGATATATTACCCCATCAAAAGGCTGGTCCATACGTACCGCCACCTCCTTATAAATGGGTTTACAATGAATGAAAAAAGGCCTTACGGGCAATCCGTAAGACCTTTTTTCATTCCGTGGAGATGGAGAGACCATAACTTATACTATCATACAGTATCAAACAATATCATATGCGCTCATTTTCAACGATTTCATGTGTTTTTAAACAGTCAACAAATATCATGTAATATCATATGATGTCATGTTTTTTGCGTGTAAATTCGCGTAGTTACACGCAACACGTTTTTATCATGGAAATAAAGAGGAGCATAACATTCGAGATAGAGAAAAGAAGGAAGGAGGGGGAATTGATTACCAAGAACGTCCCCATCAGGTGCGTGGTGACATTCAACCGGAACAGGATCACGCTCTCCACGGGGCACAGGATAGACGCTAATAAGTTCATCCCGGAGAAAGGTATCGTCAAGAACGGATGCTTTAACAAGGCCGGGGAAAGCTCGTCCGAGATAAATTCCGATCTTGACGATATACGTGCCACATTGCAAAATATATTCCGCCAATACGAGAGAGAGGGCGAGATGCCTAGATCCAACGATATCAAGGAAAAGTTCAAGGTTGCGACAGGCCGGGCGAAGGAGGAAGAGAGGAAGCCGGTATCCCTGTTCGATATATATAGGGAGTTTATCGAGACGGTTGGCAGGCAGAACGCATGGACAAAGACATCACATTACAAGCATAACTCGATCATGCACCTTCTTGAGGAGTTCAACCCCGATATAACATTTGGGGACATGTCGGAGGATACCTTGCAGGATTTCGTGGAGTTCCTAAGGGAGTGCAAGGGCATAAGGAACACCACGCTCAACAAGTATCTTCATTTCATAAAGCAATTCCTTTTATGGGCGGATGACAAGGGATATAACACGAGGAAGGATTATCGCAGGTTCAACCCTAGGTTGAAGGGCGCTAACTTCGAGTTAAAGAAAGTCATATACTTGACATGGGAAGAATTGATGCATATATATAATATGTATATAAAGGAAGGGACGCTATCCACCGTCCGGGACGTTTTCTGTTTCTGCTGCTTCACCGGTCTCCGTTACTCCGACGTATATAACTTAAGGAAGACGGATATCATTAACGGGAAGATAGACATCGTGACACAGAAGGACAGCGACAACATACAGATCGAGTTGAACAAGTACAGTAAATCAATACTTGATAAATACGAAGACATCGAGCTCAAGAACGGGAAGGCGCTACCGGTCCTATCCAACCAAAAATATAACATGTATCTCAAGGATCTCGGCAAGATGGCTGACCTGAACTCAGAGGTGACAGAGGTATGGTACGAGGGCAACAAGCGAATACAGCGGACATTCCACAAGTGGGAACGGCTTACCACCCATGTCGCAAGGAAGACGTTTGTCGTCAACGCCCTCATGCTAGGCATCCCCCCTCAAGTCATCATGAGATGGACAGGGCACAACGATCTCAAGGCCATGAAACCTTACACTCATATAGTGGACAAGCTGAAGGAGGACGAGATGAGCAAGTTCGATAAGATATAAACAAGCATCTTATATAAAAAACAAGAATATATTATGAATGAGGAACTAAAAAAACTGCTTGCGTGGTTTGATAACTACGAGATTACATTTAACGAGATAAGACTGTCACAATGTCAATATATCTTTGACTTACGAAAATTTATCTCTGTCCAAACGAACTCCGTCCGGAAGAACTGGGAAAATCCAACATTTGAGTATGATATTTTGAGCCTATATCAGCTTAAAAAGGTACTGGAGGAAAAAGAGAAAGAAAACATGCCATAGAACATAAAAATAATCCTCTAAAAACCTGCGTACTATCAAATTTGATAGTATATTTGCAATATCAAAATAACGATAGAACCGGCGGCAACGGATAAGCGGCATTAAGGAAATGAATACATCTACGTATAGAGAACTATCCAAGACAGAGCAAGGCAGAAAGCAATCACATGGAATGATGCTTGAAGATGTAAAAAAAAGAATCGATAAATTTGTTAACGAAGCCCCTGAGAGTACAAGGGAAAAAGCGTCTCAATTAATGCAAGCCGCATTTGAGAAAATATCCAAACTTGGCAACGGCATGTTGTTTAATTATTTTGCCGATGATCAAGTAAGCGACAGAAACTTTTTGCTTTACGTTAATGACATTTTAAAGGGAGAGTTACAATAAATAATAATAAAAGCTGAGCTAGCGGCGTGACGGGCAATTAATATGACATTAGAACAAATTAACGCTATCAACCTTGAGGTTGAAAAAGTCTATAATATTATTAACAACACTGCTAGTAATTGTGGTCTTGAATTAAATGATCTTGCTTTTCCTGAGCATGACGGCGTAGAGGATGATGTCGCTATAGGCGACATGATGACTCTAAGGGTTAACTTAAACGGGCTGAGGCATGCTTGCAAAATTATGGCAGAAAAGATAACCTATGCAATTGGAGATTACGAAGAATAATTGAATTTATGATTTTTAAATTAACATCTTATGAAAACATATCTTAAAAATAATTTTAATGGCGAAGAGATTGAAGTAACCTCCACTACCAATCACCCAGATAGTAGCTATGGTAAGGCTGTTTGGGTGGATAAGGAAGGCAATGCCTACTGTCAAGTAGGGATGGAGGCTCCATTTTACACAGTAATTACAGTGAATAGCTGATTATCCCAGATGATAAAAACAAAAGATACTTTAAACAAAACAGGGCGGCAACCTATAAGCGGCGTAAAGACATGGCAACTTTCAGAAAGGTTAATTTTGAGATGAGAAGAGGTAACGGTTATGGTCAATATGTGATCGAGGCACGTTACAGAGGGCAAAACATAAAGGTCCGTACCACGGATTCAGAGGCTTGGGATTGGATCAATGACGATTCAAACAAAGAAAAACATAATGATGCCCGTCGGCATTGTTATTTAAAAATAGTAGAGGCCTACAATAATCTATGAAACAAATAGAACTTAATCTACCGGAGTGGGTATTTTGGGATGCCCATTCTCATGAAGGGAACTTATTGGGAGATCGGACAATCATCGAGCATGTACGCTCGGCTTCCGTTTTTGAGGTGTTTGATAGGGATTTTGACTTGATAGGGCTTAATCCGAATGTATTGACATTTAAATTCAAGAACGAAGGATCAAGAACCGAGAGGCTGTTGATGGCCTTGCATCATAGTTGTACTCTTGATCCTGTGGAAGACCGGGAAATGTTATTAGGGATAATGAAAAAATGTGCAGTATGGTACTGCAATTACTGCGATTGGGAGGACGCCCAAGATGAATAATAGAGAAAGAATCGGCAAAAGAATAGCTCAGCTCCGCATGGAGGCTGGCGTGTCTCAATATAAATTGGCGGAACTTACAGGCCTAGCCCCGGGTAATATCGCCCGGATAGAGACAGGTAAATACAGCACTGGTATAGACATCCTGTCCAAGATAGGAGACGCATTAGGATATCAGCTAGATTTCATCGAAAATAAACAACATTAAAAACTAATATCATGGCAAGAACTATCAATTATGAGCTAAAGGCTCAAAAGATCAAGGGTCAAATAGACGAGTTAGTAACCGCTCTATTGGAGGAGAGGAAAAATTCCTTTGACGAGAGCAATAAGAAAATAAAGGTTGCAAATGTAGATCTGGAAGAGTTGAGCAATCTTGAGTTGCAACAATTACTGGTTAAGATATCGAAACTCCTGCAAGAAAGGACAAAATAGTCCTATTTGTCGCATACTAAAAGTATAACGCCCGTGTTTTTTCTGACACGGGCGTATTTTATTGGTCTATTTCACTTATCGCTATAGTAAATATCTCTATGTTGAAAATTCGCTCGAATCAACATTCCTACGCTTGACATAAAGGCATCGTTTGGATATCTCAGGATTCGCTATACCACGGTTATAAACTCTCACCGTCATTACCACTTTTCTTTTCTCTAAAAACAAATCTTCCGTCAAACGAATAATCTGCTCTACTCTATCGTCATAATCGCCAACCATATTAATTAGATTTTTTAAGGTAATAATTAAACAGTATAGCGAAAAAGTTTGTTTTGCAACGCTCACATGTTATTAAGCAGAATCTTTCTCTCCTTGCCGGCTTCCGGACCTCTCGTCTCTCTCTTGCTTCAACGACTCGGCCAACAGGCCTATGAGCTTCTCGATATTCCGGCTGTTCCTCTCGTTCGCCTCCGCGTTTTGCTTGCCTTGTGCCGTTAGGTCATGTATGATATCTAGCAGTTCCCTTGGATTAAAGCCGTCACCTATTTCTTCCGGGATATCAACTGATCGTGCGGGTGGAACGTCAGAGGTTAGCATATCGCCTTCACCTGTAAGAAGCCACACCCTATTATAATGAGGGTACGCATTTAATATCTTAGAAGCATAATTCTCACTTATTCTTTTAACTTTACCATCTCTTATGTCATAAAGAGATTGAGGTCTTGATAAACCCATATCCTTTGAAAGTTGAGCATAAGTTATTCCTTCCTTAGATAATATACATTCCAAAATTTCTTTAGGCCCCATCATATCTATTTAATATTTTGCACACACAGTAATATTCTGTATATTTGTATCGTATCAAGTTGCGGATGATACCATACAGATTAATAATCTCCCGCAAGGGAATATATTGGCGACTTCACTTCAAACCGCAACTTTGAAGCAGTCGTTTTATTTATCATGGAAGAAATCATACAGTACCTCGAAATGCTACACATCAAAGAGTTGGCATATACGATTGGAATATTATATATCATCCTTATTATCATAGCAATAATATTTGTTGTCACTTTCTTTTATCACCTTCTAAAATCCCAAAATCAGGATCACTGGTGGAATAATTAGGTTTCATCCTTGGAAGAGAGACTGCTACAGAAAATTTTATCCTACTTTCTGCCCCATTTATACGTTCTCTACCTCCAGATACTATTTCTATCCCCAATTTTCCTGAGTCCTTTTTAGAATATGTAACACACACATCGAACTGAACAGGCTGAACAATAGATACAGTACCATCCCCCATATCCAATATATTCTTTGGTGTTACAAGAGTCCCAAATTGATTAGGGTTTATACAAGCATCATTTTTTGCCGCAAAATCCTGAGCATCCTTAACGCCAGCTATTATCTCTTTCAATGTCTCACTAACAAACTTCTTCAATTCCATACTTACTAGTATTTAGCCACACAAGGCAACAATGTTAAACAATGTTTATACACAGAAAATAACTGTACGAAAACTTTTGCATACAGTTATTTTCTGTATATTTGCATCATCATTCAATCACGGCAAAGATACGCAGGCTTAGTTTAAGTATCAATAGCACGAACGTATCAAAGCGATCTTTATTTATTGGTTAAGTTCTCTATGGTACGAGAAAGGCTTTTTACGGTCTCAGATAAATTGCGGTTAGTAACGATTAAATCATCTTCTGAATTAGAAAAATGACTATCATCACGCAACATATCTCCCTTCCCTGCAAGAAGCCAATCCGGGGATATCAGATCAAATGAATTAATAATTTTCAATACCGTATCAAGGCTTATTTTTCTATCACCATTCATTTGTTGATTAATCGTAACTTGATTAGCCCCTATTTTTTGAGCAAAAGCATTGACACTCATATTATAATAATTCATAATCTTTTTTACCCGATCTACCATATTGAATTTAACATTAAAAGTTAATTAAAGCAAATGCTATAAATATTTATAGCAAATGATTTTTACATTAATTCAAATGCTATATATTTGCATCATCAATCACGCACAAAGGTACGATAAAGATTGAAATAACGAAATGGCATAAACATGCCAAAATAATATAAGGCTCTTTAGCTCAGCGGAACAGAGCGACGGTTTCCTAAACCGCAGGTCCCGGGTTTGAGTCCCGGAAGGGCCACTAAAAAAGAGTTCTTTGACTTATTGAATAAAATCCTTGCCCCCATAAGAGGATATACGTAAGAGATATAGGTATGGTGGTAAGGTTATGATAGTCGAAGATACCGGAAGGGATGATGATCCCCGCTCCCGATGTAGTTTGATCGGTTCCGATGTTGGAGTCTACATATTTAATAATGTATATACAAAGGTTAGATATTACGTCGTGTCAGTGAAGTACGGATATTTCCGTATCGGTGTAAAACTGTCTATCTAACGCACAAGATACAGTCCCCTACCCGTCTACGATTCGGGCTCGAAACCGTTAGAGGTTGTAGGGGATCTATTATGAATAAAAAAGAAATGTAAATCATGCAGAAAAAAGTGGAAAGCAAAAGAAAGATCAGAGAAATGAAAGTATCTGAGAAACTATCCTTCCCTATAGAAGTGTTGGAGACGGTTAGAAATAACGTGTCTCTGTTAAACGCTAAGTATTATAGAGAGGGAAGGAAATGGTCTTCCGTATCAAACAAGGAAGAAGGGATCGTTTATGTCAGACGCTTAACATGACAGATCATGGAAAGGGTATTCACCGAGTTAACCGAGGAATGTGATTACACGGCCCAGTATTACGCCGTAGGGTTCGAGAAAAAAGAGATAGCCGAGAAAAAGTGCAGGTCGTTACATACGATCATAAACCAGCTAAGGACGGCTTTCGAGATACTTGGCGTAAGGAACGGTAGGGAGTTGGCCATAAAACTATGTGAGAGACTATGCGATATAAAAGCTAACGTGGATATACAGCAGATGGTTCATTCCGCCGTGGCGTGCGTATTGCTGCTTGTCCTTTGCGCCGACTCACATCTGGAAATGAGAAGGACAAGGCAAAGATGTCGGTCCGTGGCTAAAATAGAGATATCCTCTAGGGCTTTCAGGGGCTGTAGAGGAAAGAATATAACATTATAATAAATAACGATATGGAGAATATAGCGGATTTACCGGCGACACAAGTAACGGCGGGGCAGCTGGCCGACTTGATTATAGAGAGGCTTGGGATTAACAAGGAGGCCAAGGATAAACCTAAATACGTAAGGGGCCTTGAGTCATTGGCTAAAACGCTCCAAGTAAGCCCGGCGACAATCGCCAGATACAAAAAGAGAGGAGTGTTTGGTGACGCTATAAAACAAAACGGGAAATACATCTTGGTGGATATCCAACTCGCCCAAGATCGTTTCCTTGGCAAAGGCAAGAAGAAATAACATCCCGGATGTCCATAGGCCTTATCGCACCTGTGGCGCTAGGGGTGTCCGGACCTACTTATAAGGCCCCTACCCGTCTACGATTCGGGCTCGAAACCGTTGGAGGTTGTGGGGGAGCGAACATTAAATATATAAAGAATATGGGAAATAAATTACAGGGTAGCCTTAGCGCTGGATTTATCGGCAATGGATGGGAAACCCTTAAAGACTTCGATATAAAGTACAAGGATTATCCCTTGAAGGAAGGATTAGATATCATCGAAATGGTCTTTGCCTCATTACGTACAACGATCACTAGCGATAAAATCCATTTAATAAAAACAACAAAATTATTGAGAGTATGAAAAAGATCCTTTCTATCCTTAGGGGTAAAAAACAGACAGATCGACTGTCAGAGTTAAGGAGTCAAGAGATCATGAGAGCGCTTGACTCGGCGTTAAACAACGTAGAGGAGCAAAAGGTATTAGCCGACATCCGATATCACGAGGAGATAAACAACCTAGGTGACGACGGGGTAAATTACAAGAGCAAGATCAATCAATTGATCGAGTACAAGGAGACGATTATCAACGCGGACAACACCATCCAAGCTATCAATGAGATCAAGAAGGATCTCGAGAGCGAGGTTGAAGATGTTGACGAAAAAGACCGATAGACCTATTAATAACCAAGTTAATCACATGAAAGAAAGAAGAATCCCACCCTAGGAAATGGCTAGGGCAGGTAGCAAACCATGATCAGTTTTAATATTATTCGTTTAGCCGCACGATCAAGGCGTGCGTCCAATGTTAGATTGGTTATCTTGTTTATTATTTATCTAGGGTTACAGGGGGTTCGAGTTCCCCCGGCTACCACGCTTAAATCACATTGCTAATTATTATACACTTCTCAACCAAGACCTTAATATACTGCCGTGAGGCAGGCAATTAGATATTAGTTATTATTAAACTGTGCCGGGGAATCCCACCCCGGCAAACGCTCCCTTAGCTCAGTTGGTCGAGAGCATTCGCCTCATAAGCGAGAGGTCGCCGGTTCAAGCCCGGCAGGGAGCACGTTTCACCCCTATGGGTGCTTATTCAATCAGAAAATCAGTCACAATTTACAAAGCAAGTCTCCGTCCGTGAGGATATGAGGCCTTTCTTCCGAATTTTAAAAACAACAATATATATGATAAAGAGAAACCAAGCATGGTTCTGGAAGATATTCCGGGCCATAAAGAGCATTATCATCTTTACTTTTAGGATGGTCTTAGCTACAATATTGGGACTGGCCTCAATAGTCGCAATCTTCGAATGGAATGAAAAACCTTCTCATATCCATTTACTGATATTTGGCATAGTATCAGTATTTGTTGTGATAAATCAAATCGTAATAATGACTTATGAGTCAGAAAAATGATTTCGGGGTGTTGTACGTGGTACAAGCCCCATCAAGACCGAATCGATCGAGGAAGGACGATATCCTAGACGAATTAAAGACACTTAGCAAAGAAGAATTGATAGAGATAAGAAAAGACATTGTAGAACTAATAAACGATAAATAAAATGGCTGCTATAAAATCTTACAAGGGATTTTACAAAAATTTAAAATGCCGGGATTTTCAATATGAAATAGGCAAGGAATATGAGATGGATGGAGAGATCAAGGTGTGTAGCAGAGGGTTTCACTCTTGCGAAAGCCCGTTTGATGTTTTTGATCACTATACTATGATAGACTCTAGGTTTTGCGAAGTAGAGCAAGACGGAAATATATCCAAGGAGGATAGAGGGACAAAGATTTGCTCCTCGAAAATAAAAATAAAAGCAGAGTTAAAATTGGCTGACATGATCAATCTTGGAGTCGAATGGCTAAAAGAGATCACATCACCTAAAAAAATGAAAACAAGCATAAAGGATAATTCGTCCGGCTACGGTGCCCAGATTGGTTCGTCCGGCAACGATGCCCAGATTGGTTCGTCCGGCTACGGTGCCCAGATTGGTTCGTCCGGCAACGATGCCCAGATTGGTTCGTCCGGCTACGGTGCCAAGATTGGTTCGTCCGGCAACGGTGCCAAGATTGGTTCGTCCGGCTACGGTGCCCAGATTGGTTCGTCCGGCTACGGTGCCCTGATTGGTTCGTCCGGCAACGATGCCAAGATTGGTTCGTCCGGCTACGGTGCCAAGATTGGTTCGTCCGGCAACGATGACCAGATTGGTTCGTCCGGCAACGATGCCAAGATTGGTTCGTCCGGCTACGGTGCCCTGATTGGTTCGTCCGGCAACGATGCCCAGATTGGTTCGTCCGGCTACGGTGCCAAGATTGGTTCGTCCGGCTACGGTGCCCAGATTGGTTCGTCCGGCAACGATGCCCAGATTGGTTCGTCCGGCAACGGTGCCAAGATTGGTTCGTCCGGCAACGGTGCCAAGATTGGTTCGTCCGGCAACGATGCCCAGATTGACAGCACTGGCGAAGACTGTGTCATCATGTGCGCAGGTATTAACTCAGTAGCAAAAGCCTCAAAAGGATCATGGATAACACTATCCGAATGGTCTTATTCGGATAAAAAGCAAAGATATATCCCCGTTTGCGTAAAAACGGAATTTGTTGACGGGGAGAAGATAAAGGCGGATACATATTACAAATTAGATGGAGGGGTATTTAAAGAAATACAATAGCCCCAAGGCATTGCTTATCGGAGGATCGCATGAGAGACATCTACATCAAAGACCCCGACGGCGAACCGGAGTACGACGGGGAGGAAGAAACAGAATCCGAGGACGATCGGTATCAACGAGATTGGGAAACCAGCACTTTATATTGGTAAAGGAAATCATTCAAAATAAATAATCATGGAATCAAGCAGTTACGAGGTACTTCCAGCAGAAAGCCATGAAGTACAAATTTTACAGGTAGATGCGGTTGAGAGAGCAAACGTGGACTCACAAGTTGCGACCGCGAAAAGATATCCTAGGGATATCAGAAGGAGTATTGATAATTCCGTGGTAATGGCCACGATGAATCAAGACACGGCAAGGTCATGCAGTTATGCCTTGCCAAGAGGAGGGAAACCTATTACTGGGCCATCCGTACACCTCGCCAAGATAATCGTATCCAATTGGGGTAATATCAGGACTGAGGCCAAGGTTATCCAGATAACGGACAAGCAGATCATCAGCAGGGGTACATGCTGGGATCTGGAGACAAATGTAGCGTCCGCGTTCGAGGTTCGCAGGAGCATAGTGGATAGCAAGGGGAAACGTTACTCAGACGACATGATTACCGTAACGGGAAACGCCGCCAACTCCATAGCTTATCGCAATTCCGTATTCGCCGTTATCCCCAAGGCCATAGTGGACAGGGTCTATCAAGCCGCCCAAAAATTCATCACGGGGGATCTATCCGACGCTGACAAGATATTAAAAACGAGAACTAATATCATCAACAAGTTCAAGAACGAATACGCCATAACGGAAGAGGAGGTCATTAAGCTATGCGGCAAACAGACCAGCAATCAGATAGGCCCCGACGAGATCGCCATGCTGATCGGGATCATACAAGCGTTAAAGGACGGGGATACCACGGTAAACGATCTAATCCTTCCAATTCGTGAGACAAAGAAAGATGTCGATCAAAAAAAGGAGGCGATGAGACAGTCTAAGGGCAAAAACAAAGAGGACATGCCATGAACAAGTACTCATCCTATACCAACGCCGAGCTGGAGGAGCATTTATCAAACTACCTTATCGACTCTTGGAGTTACAGCAAGGTAGCCTCTTTCTCCCGGAACGAGAAGGAGTTCGAGAAACGGGAGATTTACCGGGAAAGATCCAGATCATCCTCCAGCACGGTAGCGGGTAACGCCTATCATTCGGCCTTGGAGTATTTCTTCATGGAGCTACAGCGCAAGGGGCAGATAATACCGATCACGGAAATGGAGAGGGTAGCGTTCTCATACATAGAGGAGGTACACCCGAATGATTGGAAGATACAGAAAACGACACCTACCGTAGAGGAATGCAAGATCGAGGCCACCAAGAACGCCACGAGGCTTATCAATAACTTCTACGGGGAGAAGGATATCTATCTTTCCGGTATCAAGGAGATAATCGCCGTGGAATCAAGGTGCGAGGAATGGGTAACGATAAACGGGGTGGACATCCCCCTACCCTGCCACGCTAGGCTAGACTTGGCGATAAGGACGGAAAGCGGTCGGACGGTCATCATAGACCATAAGTCAAGGGCCAAGTTCACCGATGACGAGGAGCTAACGTTTACCTGCGGGAAACAGGCGATGACCTACGTCAAGTGCTATGAGTCCCGCTTCGGGGAGAATGTTGACGAGGTATGGTTCGTGGAGAACAAGATCTCGAAAAACAAGGACGGCTCCTCCCAGTTGAAGAAATTCGTGATCAATCTCGATAACGACACGAGGAAGCTTTACGAGGCCATATTGTACGAGCCGCTAAAAAGGATGATAGAGGCCGTGTCCGATCCGGATTACGTGTACATGATCAACGATAGCGACAACTTCGTGGACAGGGCCGAGCTTTATAATTTCTGGGCCAAGACGCTGATAGCGGAGGTCGATGATTTCAACGTGCCCGAGTCAAAGAAGGAATTGATATCGAAGAGACAGAAAAAAATACGGGACGCTTCCCTTGGATCGGTAAACCCCAAGGTAATATCCGAGTTCAAGAGGAACGCTTCCTCATTCATTCAATACGATTTATCCAATAGTAATATGACAAACAGCGAGAAAATAGAACATATCCTACGGACATTCGGGGTGATCGTGAACGTAGCCAAGGAGATTAACGGGTACTCGTCAGACACGTATCTGCTAGAGGTATCCGCTGGAACAAAGATCACGACAGTGATGAAATACAAGCTAGACATAGCGAACGCACTGGACGTGCCATCCATAAGGATGGGTAACGAGCTTATGGTGTATGAGGGAAAATCCTACCTCTCCATAGAATCACCGAAGAAAAGAACCAAGTCCTTGTACTGGGACAAGAAGTATATCGACGGCATGAGGATTCCCATAGGAACGGATAACTTCGGAAGGCTCGTGGTGTGGGATCTCGATAACAACTCCACGCCTCACGCCTTGATTTGCGGAGCTACCGGTAGCGGTAAATCCGTGTGTATCATATCCACGATAGAATACGCCCGCTTAGCCGGTATCCGGGACATCGTAATTTTCGATCCGAAATACGAGTTCTGTAATTATTCCTCCGAGAAATACATAAAGGTCTATAATGATATAGAAGAAATAGAGGCCAAGATGAAAGAGCTCGTACAGGATATGCAGGAAAGGGCTAAATCGAGGGCATCATGGAAAACGCTGGTGGTGTTCGATGAGTTCGCCGACGCGGTAGCGTCCTCCCGATCGGGAACGGAACTTGACATAAAGGAAATGGTCGAGGTTGGCCAGCGAAAGAACGCCTTCGGGTTCCTCGAGCCTAAAATGGAACTACGCACGGTCGGTCGTGAAAAGTCATTGGAGGAGAATCTGAAGATGTTGCTACAAAAGGGACGATCGCTTGGGTTCCGGATCATGGCGGCTACGCAAAGAGCGTCGGTTAACGTGATCACGGGAGACGCTAAGGTGAATTTCCCCGTACAGATTTGCTTCCGTGTACCCAAGGAGATTGATTCCAAGGTTGTCCTTGACGAGCCGGGAGCCGAGACGTTAGGCGGCATGGGGGACGGACTAATGAAATCTCCCGAGTATCTAGGTATCGTAAGGTTCCAAGGTTTTTATAAAAAATAACGGCCATGGTTAAAAGGTACCAGCTATCCGAGTCTTTCATTAAAACACTGTCCCGCCATCTATCGGTTATCCTAGAACACGTGGATTCCAAGGGAAGACCAAGGATAGCCGATACCGTAAGATTGGCCAAAAAGGATCTAAAGAAACTCGAGAAAATAATCCAAGATGAAAGAACTGATATTATGCCTCAATGAGGCTTGCTCTAAAAAGCATTGCCTCTGCCATCAAAGGCAAAAGCATTGGAAATACCCGTCTAAAAAAGAAGGGGAAACTGTAAGACCAGAGTCGGTCTTATTTAATGGGAACACCCCTTGCAAGGGGTATATCCCACAATATGACAGGAAAAAGTATAATATTAATTATTAAAGTATATGGAAAAATTCATCGCTCAAAACGAGCCTTTATCAAACAGGCCGCAAGTCCTAGAGGACTCATGCGACGCCGTCGAGGAGATCTGGTACAATCATCCTTTTACCGAGGACGAGTTGAATGAGATCAAGACCAAGCTAGCGGACACGTCAATTGATATAGCCGAATTGGAACAGGAGAAAGCGGACTGGATGGAGTCGTACAAATCACGGCTAAAACCGCTTAATACGGCCAAAGCAAAATATCTTGACCAGATCAAGCGTAAATCCGAGGATATCAAGGACAAGTGCTATAAGTTCCTTGATCACGAGAACAAGGAAGCCAATTATTATAATGGTGCTGGCGAACTTGTCTATTTCCGGAGGATGCAACCCCAAGAAATGCAGAAATCAATTTTTAATATTAATCGTAAAACAGGAACAGAATCATGAGTGAGAACAAATTAAATGTGGTTGTACCGAAAGATTATAGTGGTGCACCAATCGAAGTAGTATTGAGAGAAGGAAAAGCACCCGTAGCACTCGACCCGAAAGAACCAACTCCCGTTGGTATTGAAGGAACGATTGACAGCCCTTTGCGTTGGCTCGAAAAACGAGTGGGGCTTATCGATCAAAAGCGGGCAAATATAACGGTAAACCGTGATGATATGGAAATATCTTTAGTGGACAAAGAGACTGATTACTATAGAAACCGTATTACTGGAGTATTACAGCCGTCCAAAGAAATGGTTGAGTTTGGTATCAATGCGGAAAAGAAGTGGGAACCTATCAAGTTATCCAAGTTCTTCAAGATGCATCGTGCCTTCTTCAAGGACAAATCAGAAAACATGACGCTGGTATCTGCCTTGAAAAACTTCAAGGCAAAGGTAAACCAAGACATAGAGCGAAGCAAGGAAGAGAATGGCAGCAGAACCGATAACTATTCGCAGGTGGTTGATTCCAATCTCCCGGGGTCGTTCAAGTTGAACATCCCACTTTTCAAGGGTTTTGCGTGTGAGGAAATCGAGGTTGAGATTTACGCTGATGTGGACGGAAGAGACGTTTCGCTATCCCTTGTGTCAGCTGGGGCAAATGAAGCCATTGAGGAATACAAGAATAAAGTGATTGACGAGCAACTGGATGCCATCAGAAAGATCGCTCCAGATATCGTAATAATAGAGATATAATAACGCAAGTTTCGTGTTTTTCATGGTATTAGATTTGGGTTAGAATGATTATCCCCGCCGTCCGTGAGGATATGCGGGGCAAACACGGTGGTATGGCGGAATTGGTAGACGCTAAGGTTTGTGACTATCGAGAGAATGTAGTTTTGTCCTTTCCTATTTGGAATTTCAGCAACTCATGCGGGTTCGAGTCCCGCTACCATCACGAATAACAAATATTTAATATGGAAACAATACAAGATTTAGATCACTTGACAATGGCCATATACCTTATCACCGCAATACTCGGACTTATAGCAGTGATCTTGGCCATATTCTTACTAATAAACGATAAAGAAAGGAGGAATCCATGGGAAAGAAAAGATACGAATTGGTGATAGCCGTTGACCCGGACATAGATAAATCCGGTGTATGCGTACTGTCTCCTTCCACGAGACAGATAATATTAACAAGCCTCCCCTTCCCTTCCTTGATTGACTTTATCAAGGAGGCGAGAGAGAGGTACAAGGGGGTAGACATAGTGGTCATTGTCGAGGCCGGATGGCTTAACGAAAAAAGCAACTACCATAAGGCTAGGGGTAAATCCGGCGAGAGGATAGCCAAGTATGTAGGTCGTAACCAGCAAACCGGGATATTGCTTCTCCAGATGTGCGAGCACATAGGTATTCCCTGCGAAGAGGTAAAGCCTTTGACCAAGCATTGGAAAGGGGACGAGGGCAAGATAACCCATGAGGAACTCTCCTACATAGTCGGTCCCTTGCCTAAGAGAACGAACCAAGACCAACGTGACGCTACGATTCTGGCTTGGTGGTACGCCGATCTCCCAATCAAAATAAAGACTTGGTGATATGGCGAAGAAGAAAGACGAGCAAGAAAAGGTGAAATGTGGCGATTGCGCCAACGGACATCCTCACAAGGGGCTATGCGTTTGGTGCATCATACATGATGCTGGACGAGTAGCTAACTCCACGAGATTTTGTAACACTTTTAAAAAGAGAAGATAATATGGAACAAGAGAAATTTGATTTATGGTGCGTGGTCGAGTTATTCGGCCATTCAAGGATAGCGGGAAGATGTACGGAACAGAACGTGGCCGGTACCAATATGCTTCGGGTAGACGTTCCGGATACGAGTAACCAGCCCGGTTTCACCCGGTTTCTATCATCGGGGGCCATATACGCTATAAATCCTGTCTCCGAGGAAGTGGCAAGGCAAATGGCGGAGAACCTGCAAATACAACCTGTAAACATATGGGATGTAAACCACCTTGTAGACCAGAAACTAAAGTCCTTGCAGAGCGGAGAGTCTCCGGATTTTGATTTTTAGTATATGGATAAGGGTTTCATAATGCTCTCTCGTAAGTTTTTTTCTAATGAAATGTGGGAAGCAGCCCGGACATTCTCGGAGTGCGAAGCGTGGCTTGATCTAATACAATCGGCACGATTTGAGGCAACCGACACGATTGAATGTATCGGAGGTAGAGAAATAACATATGGGAGAGGATAATAAATCCTCTCTATTTTATAATAATCATTTAGATAACTGTATGAAAAGAGGACTAAGCAAGCTTACCCCCAAGGAGCTATCTATGTTAAATAAGACTATTAAAGGGAAACGGATAGTATCCTTTTATTCTGAAGATGGGGATATAATTAATGAAATGATGCCTTCTTGCGATAAACTTCGAAAATTCAAAATTAAGCATGATATCATTTATGCACTTGATGGAACAATAGTAAAGCGCATTCCAATCGGTGGCAGAGCAATATATCTTTTTGCAGAGAATCATGGAATAAGCTCAAGAATGAGAGATGCAATTCGTGAAGAGGCCATGAAACTAAATGACAGTATAAAAAGAAAAGTATTTGAAAGAGACGGTAGATATTGTGCTGTTTGTGGATGTTCTGAAAAACTCTGCATAGATCATATTATTCCTGTATCAAGAGGAGGCTTTACAGTTTTGGACAATCTTCAAGTATTATGTGAGAAATGTAATTTACAGAAAAGCAATATGACAATGGAAGAATTTAAATTATGGAGAAATAAACATGGCACGACCAAATAAAGAAGGGCTAGACTATTTCCCTTTCGATGTTGATTTCTTTTCTGATGAAAAAATAGGCTCAATATCGGGTGAATTTGGCATTAAGGGTGAGATCACCGCTATAAAGCTGCTTTGTGCGATATACCGAAATGGGTATTTCATATTGTGGAATGATGCGTTAAAGATGTCACTGCTTAGAGGTTTACCCGGCATTAGCTTAGAATTACTGGAGCAGATAGTAACACGCTTGGTTAGGTGGGGATTCTTTGAACAGACTCTGTTTAGCACGGTAAGTGTTCTAACTAGCAAAGGTATTCAGGAGCGATATTTCAAGGCTATAAAAAGAAGGAAAGATTCATCTAATTATCCTTACCTACTAGTTAATGTGGACAATAATAAGGTTAATGTAAGCAATAATGACATTAATGTAAGCACAAACCCTATAAAGGAAAGAAAAGGAAATAAAAATAGAGAGAGTCTTAATACGCGTGAGACGCTTTTCGAGAATTTCAAGAATGAGTTATTGGGGGACGAGGAATGGCGCAGATACGCTTGCCAGATATCAGGATTGAGCGTCGCTTTCAATGACCTCATTCCCGGCGAGCTGGATAACTTCCTCGCTTGGATGGTATCCACCGGGGAAGGCGATACGCTAAAAACGATAGATGACGTTAAGAGACGATTCACCTATTGGTGGCAGGGAACAGGACTAAGGGCTTATAATCAAAGACATAATGGAGAAACAAGAAAAGAAACTTTCGGAGGCTATACAAGCCATGCGGGGGCCTACGGAAAAAGAGAGGATCCAGCAAAAACAGGTGTTCAACCTAGTGAAGAAGCACGCAAGGACTATACAGAACGTTTCTAGGTACGATCTCTCGGACGATACGGAGTACATCAGCCACGCCCGGATGATAAAGGCGCTCGGTTGTAATTACCTAGGGATCGAGAGGCGGCAATTCGAGACAGACAGGGGTAATGACAAGGTTTTGAGATTCCTGTTGTATTATTTCAACGATTGTCCGTTGGCCGAGTCCGTATTCCCGGAGGAGAACTATAAGCTGCACAAGAACCTCCTTATCGTGGGAGATCCGGGAACGGGCAAAACGCTCATGATGCAGATATTCGCCGATTACTTGAAATTGACGGATAACCCCAAACGCTTCGTGAACCTATCCGTGACCCAGATGATGAACTATTACAAGATCCATGGTCACATAGACAGGTTCACGTACAACGAGGAGGCCGGGAAAGGGAGCATGGAAGGGAACCCGTTCGATATCTGCCTTAACGATATCGGTCTTGAGACGGAGAACCAGAAAAGCTACGGCACCAGCCTTAACAGCGTAATAGACGAGTTCCTATACGCGAGGTACGAGATATACCAGTCCCATCAGAAGAAGTATCATATCACTTCCAACCTATCCGTCACGGATTTCAAGAATCGGTTCGGAACTAGACTTGTGGACAGGTTCAAAAGTTTTAACGTGATAGTCCTAAACGGAGAAAGCAGGAGAAGATAACATGGAAATAACAGAGAGATTGAGAAACACCCCTACCGGCTTTGTTATCCAAGTCGGGACAAACAGGGTGCAAGTCAAGCGCTTCGAGGCAATATACCAAGGGAAAGCGGTCGTATGCAGGGGATGCCTATTCCGGGGCGATGGAGCTAGGGATTGCGAATACAGCAAGGCTTGCATGGCCCATCTGAGGCCGGACCATGAAAGCGTGGTTTTTGCTAAAACAAATAAGGTTTAATCATTCATCATAGTTGAAAGCTGCATTCATCTATGATGAGAGCAAAGAAAGAATATAAAATTACATGAGAACACCAATCACATATTATGGAGGCAAGCAAAACTTGTCCGAACGCATTGTATCAATGATGCCTAGGCATAAGATATATTGCGAGCCATTCTTTGGAGGAGGAGCGGTATTTTTTGCGAAGCCTAAAGCAGGCATAGAAGTGATCAATGACAAGAACGACTTGTTGATAAACTTTTTCAAGGTCTGCCAGTCCGCATCCAAATTTAAGGAGTTACGTGAGAGAATCCGGTTATCGCTACATTCCGAGTCTGACTACATTAGGGCTAGGAACATTTATCGAGGACGATCTGAGGTCTCGGATGTAGACAAGGCTTGGGCCGTATGGATCATGGCAAATGAGTGCCATTCTGGTAGCTTGTATGGAGGATGGAAATTCTGTAACGGTACCGCCGGGACACACTTCGGGAAGGTTTTCAGGAATAAGCGTGAGGAGTTCAACGATAAATTGTACGATCGCCTATCAGAGGTGCAGATTTCCTGTAGGGACGCGTTGAAAGTTATCAAGAACAGGGATAGCGTTGATACGTTATTTTATCTTGATCCTCCTTATCCCGGGGCGGTTCAAGGTCATTATTATGGTTATGGGGAGAATGACCTTGCGGATCTGCTAGATCTTTTGTCTCGGATCAATGGTAAATTCATTCTCAGCAATTACTGGACTGACACCTTACGCTCCTTTGTCAATGAAAACAAATGGAACCATAAGGAAGTAAAAGTCACCACTCATACGGCCGTTCACTCTCGGATAAGGGAGAGTACGGAGGTTTTGGTTTACAATTACGAGATTGAGAAAACATTGTTTTGATATGAGAAATAAAGAACTAATCGCTCTTCTCCAAGAGCAAGACCCGGAAGCGGAGGTAATGATCCGCACGTCCGATGGAGAGTATGAGTACGATCCGGTGGATGTCACATGGGACGAAGAGATAGAATGTGTAATTATTCAGGAGGGATGAGATGAGCAGACTAGACATATTAAAATCCTCTCTTAAAAAGAAAGAGGATAAATTCAACAAAAAGATCAACGAGCACTTCGAGGACGTGGCCTCCGCTAACGGGCAACCTCTTAACGATAAGAGGAACGGCCCGGCCACCATGCGAAGATGGGACAGGCAGAACAACGCTATATCCAATCTCCAAAAGGAGATAGACAAAACCAAGTCGGCCATAGAGCGAGAGGAAGGTAAGCTCATAGGCATGGCCCGCAATAAGAAGCTAATGCCGAAGGAGATCACTGATCTTATCGATAATGGTACATTGATACAATGGGGTAAATATCCGCATATATTGTTTGTTGACGGCGTGGATAAGGCACGGATAATCTGGGATAACAAGAAGAAGACGGTCATGCACAAATTCGTAAGTTCTATTACAGATGCAGATCAAAGAAAGATATTCGCCCGGGTGTATAATTCGCTTCATGAGGCGATCAACAAGAAGGAGGATAAAGCATGAAGAAAATAATGAAAACCATCCATGTGTATAGCGAAGGCAAATATATGGGGAATATAATGTACAACCATAGAATTCCCCTGTTATCAGAGGAGGAACTTGAAGATGAGATATTAAGGTATATCCCTAATCTTAATGGGGAAAGATGGAATTTAAAATTTTGCTAATAAATAGAAATCATGAGTCAAATTTGCACGAATAAAGAACAATCATCCCGGCTATTAGAGGCCGGGGTGAGGCCGGAGACGGCGGACATGTCGTATCACTTTACGAGAAGCCGAGTGCCTACGTTGGAGTGGGAACTACAAACGAAACCACCTACATTGAGAGGTAAGTTTTGGACACCGCAAAGAATAGCTAAACTTGCAATGCCTTTTAACAAACATCCTGATGGCACACACATGACGGGGGAAGAAGTGTTTGACAATCTATGGGGCAAGGATGTCCCGGCTTGGTCTCTATCCAAGATGATAGAGATACTGCCTAAATCATACCAAGATGATATTGACGGGATGGTTTATTACCTATCCGGTAATTTCGTCGAGTTAATGTACGCATCGGACAAGATCGAGGATGAGGAAGGCGACAAGACTTACACTTGCGCAAACTCCTTCAACAAAGAGAACCTGATGGACAATGTGGTTGACGCTATTGAGTGGCTCATCAAGAGAGGTCACTTGAATAAGAAATATTTAACAGAGAAAGGAGGATCAAATGCGTGAGATTAAATTCAGAGCGAAGCGTATTGATAATAATAAATGGGCGTATGGTGGATTGGTTCAAGCCGACGACTATTGCATTATAGACCAGCAGAATGAACTGTATGTTGAGAGAGAGTATAATTTTAGAGGTGATACTCACTTCTTTCAATTGTCTGGAGTTATGTGCGATAAAACAACTATAGGCCAGTTCACAGGCCTAAAAGACAAGAGCGGAAAGGAGATTTACGAGGGGGACATTATCAGCGTGAATGGCAAATATCCTAAATTGATTAGGTACATAGATGAATGGGCGAGTTATTGCTTGGCTAATCTTACAGATTTGGACTGTGATCTTAAAACTCGTTATTGGCAGCAAGTTAGTCCTTGCTGGTGGACTGATTATAAAAGAGAAATTAAAGTAATAGGTAATGTTTATGATAATCTAGAATTGGTGAAAGGAGCAGAACGATGAACACCCCTCAATTTATCCTTCAAGCCCTATTCTTTATAGTGAACAGCTTTACAGTCGCTTTTATTGTTTGGTTCGTATGCCGGATGCACAATCGCATGAACTCCAAGTTAGACCTCTATCTGGACTATATGAGACATGTTTCCAATCGAAATGACATAGTCTATATTAACCAGCTTGGGTCTTTAAAAAGCAGACTTATGAGAGAAGAGCGTTACGAAGAAGCCAAGGAAGTACAGAAAATGATCAATAACGAATTAAAAACATTGAAAGACTATGAGCAAGATTGATTTCAACGCCCTCCGTGACCGTGCGTACAAATGCGCATGCGAGCACGGGTTTCATGATACGGAGTTAAGCAATGGGCATCTTCTGATGCTAGTGATAACAGAGCTTTCGGAGGCCGTGGAAGCGGACAGGAAAGGTCTATACGCAAGAAGGAAGGTTTTTGAGGATTGGATAATCTTAATGGATGATCCTAAAACAAAAGATGAAGAATTTATATATGCCTTCAAAAACAATATTAAAGATACCGTTGAAGATGAACTTTCAGATGCGGTTATCCGCTTGCTAGACCTTGCAGGATCGTTAGATATTAGCCTTGAAGATATCTATGATTTCATGGAGGAACCGGAATATAAAGACTGGGATAACGCTTTGAAGGAAATTCCCTTTACCGAGAGGATGTTCTTTTTAACCTCTATCCTAACCGAGGATAGAGATATAGCCGAAGTTATCAAGGCTTCGATCGTAGTTATATTTCTTAATGCGGATTTGCTGTATATAGATATCTTATGGCACATCGAGCAGAAAATGAGATACAACGAATTAAGGGAGAATAAACATGGAAAGAAATATTGATATGGTACAGGCAGTAGAAGAAGCGGCAAAAGAATATTTAAGCCAGTTCCCATGGGAGGAAGGTTATGAACTCGCCTCCCATATATGCGAGTTTGATTTTAAAGCTGGATTTAAAGCCGGTGCAGAATGGCAGGCAAAGCAATCACCGTGGGTAAGCGTGGAAGAGCGATTACCCGAAAATCAAGATATAGTCTTAGTCAGGGGTGAGTACGGAGGTAAAGCCACCGCTTATCTACATGGCAAGGATAGCGGCTTTATCGTTTACGGGGAGGACGCTTATAAGGTGTTTGGGGAGGTTACCCATTGGATGCCTATACCAGATCTTGAGGAATAGTATTAACCGAGCCTTCACAAGGAGGCTCATAATTAAGAAAATATGAATAAAGAAATCAGTAATATCGTCGTAATTGATAGGGATGATTACGATGAATTAGTAGAAAAGGCGAATACTGTTGATGCTGAAATTCAAAAACGAGCAAAGCAGATATTTATGAGAGAAAACGAAGTCCCTGTTAGGATTGAGTTTGATGAATACCGAAATGGCAAAAATTTCACTGCTCCTATCGGATTTATAAGGCATTCTGATAGTAATAATATTTGGGAAGCGTTAGACAAAATAGAACCTCAAATTAAAGAATGGATGGATGAAAATCTGAATATGTTTGACAGGAAATTGAGGGATAAATATATTACTGAAAAGAAGTGCATAGGATTGAGCAAACAAGTTACCAACTTAGAAGAGAAGTTGAAAAGTCTAAAGATTAAATACACCTTTTTGTTTTCCTATGCGATTGTCATTTCCGCGATTGTGTTTTTCCTATTGTCTTATTTGAAATAACAACTTTAAAAAATAAAAAATCATGGAAGAAAACATCAAAGAGAAAGCTATCAAACTAGCTATAGAGGCTATGAGACCCTTACCGGTAAACTCTTTCGCCGGATATTGCGGTATCGCTGACGAAAGGTCTCCGGAAGAAAAGCATAAGGATGATATGAGATTCTGCAAGGAGTTAAATGAACTTCAATCGGAAATGCTCATTTCTCTGGCTCGCAAAGTAGAAATATACTTAGATGACCAAATAAAAGACAATGTAGAATCTGGCAAGATAAATCATCCTTCAACTTTCCCAGACGGTAGAAATTGTTGCATAGGCCCATATATTGATAGCTTAAACCAAATGGCGTCTACACCTTTTGGGGAGATTGATAAGAAATGGAAAGAATCAAGCAATAATATATAATGAAACTAGGTAAACAAACAATCGTGTTCTTGGCCGTAAATAAAAACGGTGACGAGGTTATCCTTGATAACTTCCCCGTGCGGCAAGGAAGGGTATGGACGGACGAGAGATCGGCCCATGATGAGACCTATTTCTCTCCGGAGGATCACAATTCGGCGATCGTACTTCCAAAAGGTACTATCCATAGGTTAACAGGCAGGTACTTGACGTGGGAGAACGACCCCATATCTCTTAGGTTGATAATGACAAGTCGATCAGATCCTACCGGAAGGAAATACGAGGATGGGGACGATGTCATGGAGAACGATATCATACGTATCAATGGCATGGCCCATGATTTCAAGGTATATTATTCCAACGATCAGCAATGCTACATGTGCGAGGATCTATCTAATGGTCTTAAATATCAGTTGAACACGTTCAACTCTTTAGTAATACGGAAAGTCGACAATTAAAATAGCTATTTATGGGAATAAGCCAAATTGTCCGGGACGAGCGAGAATTAAAAAAGCTTCTTCGCTCGTCCACTGGGTTAAAAGTATTTGAAGCGATGTTGGTCGGATGTTACAACGGATTTATAAGCTTGTCAGACGAAGCAATACTAGACAAAGCCCATATCACTTTTTATAGGGGAAGCTGGGATTGTAATAATGGAGGAATATACAAAATATGTATTTATACCCCTTCCATTGGAAACAGGGCAAATGTACCATACATCCAGTCTATCGTGCGTAAGATAACTAATGCCTTGGATATCCGCTTCGGAAAAGAGGGATGGAATGAGTGCAACCAATCATTGCTTGAACGATGGAGACCGTTAAGCAGATTCTCGTTCTATTTGCAGTTGCCTAATTTCAGAGATATCATAACAGGCACATCAAGTGTCGTATCCGAGCCATCACCTCATAGAAGTTGACAGGCTCGAAATCCAAGGAATCCGTGAGGCGGTCTATCTCCCGTCTTACGGATTCCTTTTTCTTTTTATCTTCTTTTTTCTTTCCCATAACTCATCGTTTATATCGTTCCTGTGACGATGGCAATCGCAGATGAACATCCTTATCTCATCGGACATCAAGGCTCCTATATCGCCAGCCAAGTAAGCGATAGGCTCCCCTCCGATCTCCATATCCAAGGCCAAGGACATATGATCCGTCAAGTGCCGGCACTCGTGGAACAACGAATTGGAGAACTCCCTGTAAGACGAGGTCCGGCCTATCACCATGACGGATTCCCTTCGCCGGTAGTTGGAATAAGTCAGCCCCACGTCCAGCTTGCAGGAACCTACGTTGCCATAGGCCTCCCGTATCTTGCTTTCCGGGCAACCGACCCTCCTCAATAAGGCTATGATATCGGATGTCCTCGAGCAGGTGACGTTATACAGCACGTGGATCACCCAATCGTATCCCTTGATATGGTAATCCCGTCGCATCATCTCCTCACCGTCTTGAACTCCCGCTCTATCTTCCTTCTCTGTTGCCGGGTAAGATTGGTCGCCTTGAGATTGCCCACCACCTCGGATACCTTGTCAAAATCCTTCTCTGGCATACTCGCCAGCACGTCCTTGGGGGACTCTCCCTTCAAGATCCTCAGTATGTAGCCCCAGCCTCCCATCACATCATCTCCTCCCAGATTATAGGCGTGCCTGATCCGATGCAATCAGCGTAGAACCGGGTGAACACTATCCCGTCGTAAGCGTCCGGATCGTCGCATACGTTCTTGACATAAAGAGCGGCGTACTGCTCGTTAGGCACGGAAGAACCTAGGTAATCGGCCTTGCACATATTGGCGGCGTAAACATAATCGTATCCACCCTTTTTCTTCACGTCAACGCTATACTTCTTTAGCATCTCATCCACCTGCTCCTTGGTGAAGGGGGTTATCTTGACCTTCTTCCCGTTTCCGTCCTCCTTCTCCATCATGGATACGGCCCAATCGCACATGGCCTTGGAGAAATGCCATCCATACGCCTTCAAGTAGGATCGCATCCCGGAAGGGAAATCATCATACATATCTAGTCTCATATTCCTGTCTTTTTTTAGGAGGGGGAAACCGGTTCCCCCTCATGGTTATCTACGATAGCGTCTTGAGTAGCGTCCGGTGCCCGGTACCCCACGGCGATTGCCATAACCGCCGCCGGATGATCCACGACCGCCGCCACGGTTGCCGTAGCCGCCACGCTCCCACATCTCACGGAACTCGTCGTCGTCCTCGAACTCATCGTCATCGTCTTCCTCCATGCGGTTGCCATAGCCTTCCATGGCCTTCCGCTTTCCTTCCTTACAGCCAAGCTTATAGGCCTCCTTCGCCAGTTCCAACATATCCTCGTCTTCCATGGCGTCGAATTCCTCGATCAGCTCTCTCAGTTTTCTGCTATATGTTCCCATATCACTCTGTTTTTTTATTCTTGTTATTATTACCGTTCACGGAACCGACAAGTTGCTCCATCATGGCAACCAACCTTGCGTTAGCCTCCTTCAGATCGGACATCTCGCTTCTCATGTTAGCGATCTCGCTCTCCCTCTCCTTCTCCCGGGCAAACTCCGGGTTCAGGACTACAAGCATCTTCTCGCACCCTTCGATCACGGATTTATGGTAATCGACGCTGTCAAGCGCCTGTCGGCTTTGCTGCATCATGGCGTTGATCTCCGTATTCAGGGCGCTTAGATCGCACGACACCACCAGCTTCTCTCCGTTTGTCGTGGGGTAATCCGTAATGGTCACGTCGGACAGGACGTTGGAGAAGCTGACGTTGTCCTCACCTACCTTGGCCTTTATGTCCACCACGATTTTCGCTTGAGGCCCATACATGTTGAAATTTGGATTCTCCGGTCTCGGCGGGGATACGCTGACTATGCTTCCAACCTCACAAAAAGGCGTGTTCCCCTTATGAAGGATATATAAAGGATTTCCTTGTCTCTGATTCTTGAACATATTTCTTGCTTTTTATGAGAGCCGGATCGCTCCGGTCTCTCGTTGATACTCTATCACACCACTCCCGTCATTATCTGGAGCGTATTATTTCCCGACTCATAGTAACACAGGTAAATCCCGGTTCCGGTAATATCGGATGCCGTGACATCCGCGCCGTTAATGGTCGTTAGCGCCTGCGTGGAGCCGTTCGTGTCAAACACTACCGGCAAAGTCCCGGTAGTACCAGCGGGGATAGGCTGGGCCAGACGGAACAGGATCAACCCGCTAAACGGGGCTGACAGGAACGGATGATTGCGGAAGGAGAAACGAACGTTAGCCGTCCCGACCGTAACGCCCGTGCTCTCCAAACGTGGGATACCGTTCTTGTTCGCCATTATGAAAGGACTAATGAATGCCATAACTCTTTATTTTTAGGTTATTGACTCATTAACCCCATCCGTTACCGAAGTTTCCCCAGTTACCCAGACCTAGGCCTAATCCGTACTGGGCGGCCACGCAAGTGGGTATGCCTACCACGGGAGAGTAAGGAACCTTCGCCACCTCTGGCTGGTTACACTCGATCTTGGCCAATCTTGAGCTCAAATCACCCAAGGCGTTACCTAGCGGGGCGGTCTGCGCTTGGAGAGTCGCGGCGAAATAGGCGTTCTGGTTGCTTTGGGAGATCTGTCCTTTCAAGGCTAGGTTCTCAGCCGTCAAGCGATCCATCTTGTCTTGTTGATACAGGTTCTTGAAATCACGAACCTCGTTGATGATATCACGGGTGTTCTGCAGGCCTGAGTCACGAAGAGTCAACGTGTTGTTGTTCATCGTATTCACCAGCGTGTTTGTCTGGTTGCAGCTAGCCAATTGGTTCTCATAGCCCATCTTGGTGATGTTGTTGTTAACCGTGCAGCAGCACTCGGCGATCTGCGTCAACATCTGGTTGTTGCCGGATTGAATGGCGTTGATGATCTGCTGGGAGCTCATGCCTACTTGGTTACCCACGCTCTGGATCTGTCCTTGGATCTGGCAGATAGCGTTTTGTAATTGCTGGGTAGAGCAATTAAGGGAAGATGACAATTGGCTGATAGCCGTACCGTTTCCTTGGATGGCGTTCATCAGCAACTCACGACCTGCGTCGTTATTCAATTGAGCAGGAAGGCCGTTAGCGCCATTGTTTCCAAATCCGTTTCCACCCCAGCCCCCAAACACGAAGAATAGGAGAATGATCCAGATCCACCAACAACCGCCTCCGCCCCAAGCGTCTTGGTTGCCTTTGTTGTTCATTAACGCGGCGACCAAGTTGGGGTCCAACGATTTTCCACCACCGCCCATCAAGCTCGGGAGAAAGGCCATGATGTCAAACTTACTTCCACCGGAATTACCTCCCTCGGTAGTGCCGATAAAATAATTTCTATCCATTATCTTTAATTTTTGTCGTTAATCCGGCACCATTACCGGACACGACAAAAATCAAGAGAAGTGCCTTGCTAAATAAATATCTCCTTGCTAGCTTGTTGCGAGGTTGTTGCTAGTTCTTTGCGGAAGGGGATGACACAAAAAAAGCGCCGCCAATTTGTGTTGACGACGCTCTTACCTTTTAAGGGAGGCTTTATAATGATATGGAAAGGAGCTACTCTTTATTATCCTTAATATCGTTAGATTTATCGTTAGCTAGAAAATGACCTCGTAATATGATCAATCCTAACCCTATAATATTCACTGTTGTTGTAGACAAGATCGTTATCATTATTGGATCTGGAATTTTAATATTAATAAGATCTCCTATTATTGGTATATCTGAATAGCATAATACCACGATGGATAAGACTATGAATAAATATAAAGCGATAACTCTTAAAGACCATTTTTCTAGCCTCCTCCTAGCTTTCGTGTTTTCAACTACCCTGTGAAGATGAATAAATTCTTTGCATTTTTCTATATTTTCATTCGTGGTTGAAACGTCCAATAAGGAACTTACCTGATCCAAAAGATCCAAATCTCTTTTTTCCTCTTTATAAGGTTTTGAGAAAAATGATTTTATACCATGAGGTATATAATAGCCTAAATGTTTCAATACGATAAAATCGTACTTCTTACTTGGCGTGAATAAAGTGTCTATAGTATTATTCTCAAGTTTGCCTAAACCCTTATCCTGTGAAGAAGAAACCCTATTTCTCATTTACTGTATGGTATTACCCTTCTTGGAAAAATAATCTTTGATGTAACTTAAATTTATAGGAGTATTCCATCCCGCCTGCTCATCACCATCCTTCCTATTCTCATATAGGGTCCTATACCACGGCGACCCTTCTTGATGAGACCACTGCGTCAATGAATAGGCACTTTTATTATACATTTCATTAACCGCTTTTTTAACGATAGATAAAGCCTCGGGATTGGAGTTAAACTCTTTTGTGATCTGAGGAGGAAACTCTTTAATGATTTCTCCCGTATTAATCCGTTTGTTAACACGAGGAAACACTGGCCCGTATGGCCATGCCTTTGGAGAATCGTCAGAGAATAAAACTTTTCCTGTTTTAGCATAATACACTCCATAGACATAGAACAAAATCTTGTTGATCTGTGTCTTATTCAATAACACCATATGCATTTTTTGGGCAGCGTATTGAATCAAGCGTGCATAGTCTATACTAGTCAGTGCCATCTTTACTTCATTCTCATATTTATATTGTTAAAGAAATCGATATTTATATGGGTATAACAAAGCCCCGATACGGATTGTTGCACCGCCGAGGCCGAATCGTTATCTTTCACGCCGCAAATGTCGCACAAAATTTTGTTATATGAAAATTTTTTCATAGACAAATCACATGTCATATAACATAACACGCCTCAGACCGTACCGGATAGCTCCTCTTTGACGCTCTCCACCGTCCTCCTCAGATAGTAACTCCTCTTGATCCTGTCCGGGTACAAGTTACGCATCCTGTTGACCGCCTGCCTCGTCATCCCCGTCAGATCGGATATGATATTGTCGCTCAACTTCCGATCGGCCAGTATGACTATCGCCACTCCCCTTGCGTCGACATTGCGTTCCTTGTTATTGCTAAACATCATTATCGGATCGGTTCCGCACTCCTTGCATACCGCCTCTATAACCTTTTTATAAAAAAATTTCCACCCTATTCATAAACATTTCTTTTTATAGGTTGTTTTATGTATAAATGCCGGGCAAAAAGAAGCACGGCAGAAGAAATAAAGAATCTCTCCCGTCGTGCAGCGATAATTAAAACAAACTTCCGATCCGTTTTAATTCGTGGGGAGATTCTTTCTTTATCTCCCCGCCAACTCGTCCTCTCGGAGTCATTGGATAACACTATGTATCAATATTAAATCACCCTCTATTTTTAATGATCCACCATAACATGGCCGCAATCATCCCTCCTACCAACAGATACCACCATACCCTAGGATGGATAAGCCTCGTTTCCTTATCCACGTTTATCGTTTCTCTCTCATCGGTAACTACCGTCTCATTATTCGTCCTCACCTCTGTCATATCAGATCCGGACGAAACGATCTTCTCGCCTGATTCCTCTCGCTCCTTTCCTATGGTTATATCGGATGTCTTGACAGGATATATGTTCCCCACGCTGTCTGGAGAAGACCACTCCACGACCAAGATCCGGGCGCTCAATCTCTCGTTAGATAATATCCGCTCTATGGCCGAAAGGCTGTCTTTTTTAAAGATACTATCCGATAGACTGACACTTGTAGTGGCATGCCTCTCCGTATCCGTGGATTTCTTGGAAGTTCCACAGGCACAGAGAAGTAATAATAATATGACGAACCATATTTTCATAGCAGATTCCACCCCGCAATAACATCCGACATTTCAGCCTCCCTCCCATTCTCAACCTTGCTCATCCCGGCCACGATCCGGATCATCTGCTCACGATCATTGATGTTGATAGGATCATCAGCCGGGATGCCGGCATAATCGGATACGGCCTTAATGTAGGCCTCCGTATCATTCTCGTTTTCCGGCGCCCAGCGACCTATCATCTTGCGGATCGTATCCAGTCCGTAGTTCTTGCGATAATTAGATAGGATACGGAATACCGCTCTGTATCCATAGGCCATAGTCTCGAACTGCTTAAATGAATTATCCTTACTCGGTCTAATTTCGCCTTGAAATAGATCGCTGTTGATCCGGATATTCCCGGGGTTGTTGTTTCGATACCCACGAGGTAAATTGTCTTTTCCCATATTTTATTATCCTTTCTTGTTTTTATTAATGGCATTGGATAAAGCGTTTGTCAAAGCGTCCTCCAAAACCTTTTGCGTTACAACTTTACCGATCATGTCGGCAGTCTTACTAGCCTGTCTCCTCTGTTTGGCATCGGCCCTCTCCCAGATAGACCTTACCTCTGTTATCAAGATGAACACCGTCACTATCGAGGATACGACCGGGACATTGGTCAAGAATGGCAGATGGATAAATTCCCAAAAACGGCACACGTAGCATACCGAGTCTATACCGCACGCTATACATACGCTGCCAGCATAAAGTATGAACTTGCTGACCGTCCTGCGCATGCCATACGAATTACGCTCCTCTCCCCTCAGTTTAGCCTTGTAATAACCCGAGGCGAAATCCCATCCCATCGCCACCATAACGATGAACATCTCAAACACGACTACCGTTAGTAGTTCTCTCATGCTGCAAATCATCTTAAAAAACTCCATTCTTCCGATCCTTTTTTTATCAAATAAATATTACATCATCCCTTACCGATATCCCCGTATCCTCGATCACCAAATTACCTCCCGATACCGAGACATTCGCCGCAAGGGTAAACACCAACATATTTCCGTCAACGTAAGCCTTGCGACTAGGCTGACGTACCGTAAGCCGCTCTTTGACCGCTCCGTTTCCAGTCGCCACGGTCAATACCTCGTACCGCTCCGTCCCCGTATAATTCTCCGTGTCACTCGTGATGACGATCTCGCCATTATCTCGCCCTGTATAGGCAAGGTGGAGATTCCCTCCACCTACGCCCCATGGTATCACTTTCTCCATACCGGGCAGGGATCAAGATACCGTCCATTGCGTATTGGAGGTAACAATAACGGTAACAGCGCTTCCATCCGCAGGGATCGTTATCTCTGTCTCGCTTAACGACAAGTTAGCGTCTCCGGCTGTTTGCTCAATCACGATCTGCTGCTGAACGGTGCTACCGTTGGATACCTTCAGGGTCCTGTCTATCTGCTCTATCGTGGTATTGGCCGGCAAGGTCAGATCCACAGACCATACCACCTCGCCTGTCGCTCCCGGATCTCCTTCGATCGCCTCCGTATTATTAGTGGGTTTACCACCTGCGGTATACTGGGGGGAGATCGTCGCCTCCTTCGCTTCTCCCACCCACGCAAATGACAAGGCGGCAGAATTGGATTTCCCATTGACAGTGACTTTTCCTCCTGTCTTATCTGCCGCCATTGACGATCCGTTGTCTATGGATATATACTCGGGTTCCGCCTCTTGCGTCACCTTATAAGTCTTGGGTTGCGCCACGCCGGATCCGGTCACCGTGACCGTTCCCGTTCTCGGTTTTCTGCCCTTATACGCCGTCGCAGTATTCCTAAGCGTATCATTACCCGATCCAGACATCGGGCTTACTGTCAACCAACTAGGTTTTGCCATACTTCTAAAATTTTTAATTAATTATTCACTATTCGACATCCCATAAGACGTTTGATATTATATTCACATCCGCTTCAAAACCATTACTCCTTTGTAGCCATATAGCCGTTGGGGTGACGATCAAATGCGCTTCCCTAGTCCATACCGTATCTCGTCCCAGATAGATTTTCTTCACGTCCGCTCCGTTAAACTTTATATCTATCGCCCCGTTAAGAATCATAGTATTACATATAAGATGTTTGGATTAGGGATCTCGATCTTGTCATACTCCTCTTGCGTAATGGCCTCGATCCTATGGATTGAGTCGGACACGAGGGTGTTCTTGGGGTTATTCAATATATCAAAAGATGAGCTGACATCCACCGTGGACACTTCCAGATTCGAGCAAGACTGTTCGTCAGTCTTCCCGCATGATCTCGGTATGAGCTTGAACGCCTCGCAAGCGTCAACGGCCATCATGCCATCTTTCTTATAATTCTCGAATAACGTCAACGTGTAAACCCCGCAATGTACCTGATCCTTCCCGTGATAAGAGAATCTTATGACGTTACCGACAAGGAGGAAATCCTTTATCTCTATCCTCTCGAATGAGTTTGACAAGACCACCCTCAAATCCCGGCCCTCAAGAGACTCAGGAATGCCATTGTGCAATATTGTCCATTGGATGGAGATGTCGTTGCCTATGCGAATAGCTTCCATATTATGGAATATTAAATGGATCTATAACTTTATACTTAAAAATGGAGGATTCTATCTTGGCCCATATTAGTTTATTTACGACCTTATTGACTCCTAATGTCTCTTCTGATAAGACACATGGCAAGTTACTAGATGTACCGTTATCGATTCTTATTACACACCCTTTGATATCTATAAGAGTATGAAGCTCTTGACTAATTTCATTACATGATACATTGTTATCGTAAAATTGGCTTCCATTAACTATAATCTTATTAGCGCCTTTTATTCTGCTTTCATAAATACTTGAACTGGATGACGATCCTACGTTCTCGATAATCATTTGGTCAAATGAAGTTTTTGACGCTGACAATAAACATTTAGAATCAATAGTTCCTGTAAAATCGCAATATTTAAAGCCCAAGCCTGTCGAACTAGATATAAGCCTTACTTTATTATTGAGCACCTTATTATTTAAGATTTTAGCTCGAGTTCCTATAATTTCTAATGCCGATTTATCTGCTCCCAGAACAACATAGAAATTTGTTTTAAGATCAAATGAGACAAAATTATTCGAAACATTCGACGGATTTGTAGTCGATAAGTCTATAATATCTGATTGTGAGGCAAACCCTGTGCCCGTATTATAAGAGAATAAATAAAAATCAAGACTTCCATTCGAAGATGTTATAAATGGGAAATCAGATCCGCTCATTGTAAAAAGGGCGTTCTTGAAATCGAAGCATACATCGTTATTATACTCATCTATTAATCTCCAGATAAAGCCTTTTCCTGAAGCCGATGCCTCTTTAAAGCGAGAAGTGTCGTTATCCAATGAGTAATAGACAGTCCATAGATCCAGATGGCAGTTTTTGAAATATACATCCCCCTCATGTATCATAGCGGAGGCTTTCTCGGAAAGCTCAGATGAAGACAATGCCTCCACTACGATATCAAATTGATTTCCAGCTGATCTTAAGGTCTTAAAGACGGCGTTATAATCCGTTATCCGGTATTTATTCCCTTGAACAAGACCGCCACTATCCCTAAGAGCTACTAGTTCAGAGTGGGTTATCTCGATCAAAACCCCACCGCCTCCAGAACCGGCCAAATCATACTCTTGCCCGTTCACGTTTACCTTTTTAATCGTGCTCATAATATCCTTAGTGTTTATTTAATTGTTAATATATCATTCTCTACCTCCACCGACGTATCGGCAATCGTAAGCGTATCATCGGAAACGCCGGCCGGAAGGTTCCTTGTCAATACAAGCAGGCTACCTATCACGAAGGCCTTGGGTGTCCCGATCATCAATATGTCATTCTCAACCTTCACCGATGGTATCAAGGCTAACAAATCTTGTATCCGCTTGGATTGCTCGTCTATAATCCCGGTGAGCTCTTTATACATATTGTTCACCTTGTTGATCAATGGCTGTATGGCCGCGTCTATTTGCTCCTTGACACTTCCCCCGTCCAGCCGGGGAATCACCACCGTTCCATCCTCCAATATCGAGAGGGCGTTCTCCCGGCTCGACTCGTTGTAGCCTATACCATAAGAGAACAAAACTTTATTACCGTTGATCTCAGAGAGGTTGTAACGTCCGAACGACACCTCGTGATCATTGGACACGGAAACATGGTCACCATGGGCAAAAGCGTAACTGGCCCTAACGACAGAGCATGAGTATCCCCCCACATGCGACCATCTGGCATTCCCCCGGATGTAATCATCACCGATATGCGACAGGCAATCTATGACGTTATTCTCGCCTTCCACATGAGCGGCGGTGGCGTAATATATCGTGGAATCATCCCTGGACTCACGTACGAGGTTGGATTTCCCCTCTATGTGACACCCTGTATCCCTAGAGTTGGGATAGACCGTATTCCAGCATCCCTCCATATGGATCACGTGGTCGATCTGAACGGCCCCGTGGGCGGTCACGGAGCCCCCCGATACATTCCCACGACCTTCAACGTGTACGCAATTGTTGAAAACAACGTTATTAACCCCCTCTACATGGTTTCTTTCCCCAAAGGAACCATGTATATAATAATCATTAAGCAAGTCCTCGCTTACGATAATCTCTTTCCCCCACGCTAAGCCATAGGTATCCCATATCGTCCTGATCAACTCCTCTTCTTTAAGAATCCTTTTACCCCCCTCAACAGGCGACACGTAATACCCATTCTCTATATGAGCGGCCGATCCCTCGACATGCGACAACCCTCCCCAAGCGATCCCGTTCATTCCTTCCACATGCCCATATGGACCTAGGCACCAAGTCTCCCTCCCCTCGGCATGGGCGTCGGCGGCGAAAACACTCGTCTTATACCCCTCGGCGTGAGCCCGAGGGCCGGTTGCGTTCGTCTCCCGGCCCTCCGCGTGAGCATAGGCGCCGGCGGCCTTGTTGCTCTCGTAATCGTTGAATATCTCGGCGTTCTTGTAACCCGGGTAGTTTTGTCCTACGACGCTTCCTCCTCCGGATGTGATCTTTATATCGCCCTCCCCCAATATGGATTCCCCGTTAACCGTCTTGAAAGAGGTACTTGACGGTAACGCCCCGACCTCGGAGGCCGTATATGAGGGTTTAGTGGATGACATTATCCATTCCGGCTTATTAAGGACATTGGCCCAGTCTATAGTGGCGGGACCTCCAGAAGTCCCGTCCTTGCCTCGTGGGATACCTAGATTTATCACGTACGATGGGTTTCCCTCACTATCAACCCCGGTTCTCACGATATCGCCAGTGGCATCGCTACCAGCGGATAGGGTGGTGACTATCACGTCTTCCAATACCGGGGTTTTCCCGACCAAACCTTCCTCCGGAATAACATCTATCTTGTCAAGCAAGACGTTTATCTTCTCTGTTGTCTTGTTAATGACTCCCATATCACACCTCCTTCAACGATATACCCGTTATTGTTATAGTGGCCGTACTATCGGGGAAGAACGACATAGCCACCGCGTCGCTTACCGTGCTATCTCTCTTGTAGGCCGTTATATCCACGACAAAGGTCTTTACGGATGTCGTTATCTGCTCTCCATAGATCATCTCTCCCGAGGAAAGGTCGTTGAACTCTCCTCCGGAGTCTATAGAGCCTATGCCGGCCAAGAAAGTGACCGTACCGGAAGCGACCTTGGCCGTGACACTTAGCCTGTATATATGCCCTTGCGACAACTTGCTACCGAGATATCCCTTGTTGAACAGCACCCATCCCTGATTGCCGGACGAGGACATGACCGTCATATTACCGCCGGAAGTGGAAGCCGTCAAGGTACCCGTCCCCTTCTTCAACACGCTCGTATACGTGCCTGATGTCAACGAGGTACCCAACAATATCTCGTCACCCGTTATAATAGCCTTCTCGAAATTAGCGGTCAAGGTCTTATTAGCGTCCCAAGTGACGTTGTGGGTCTGGTTCCCCCCATCGCTCCAGTTGACAAAGCGGTAACCGGAGGCGGGGGTAGCGGATACCGCGCGTACCGTCCCCTTGTCGGCGGCACCTCCTCCAGACACGGTACCGCCCTGTTGCGGGTTGGCTATCAGGGTCACCGTATATTGAGTCACCTGTATCTTGGTGAAATACGCGGTTATCCCCTTGCCTGAGACATCCCATGTAACCAAATGGCGTTGGGCGCCACCATCGCTCCATCTGGAGAACTCATACCCATCGTTGGGTATAGCCTCCACGTACTCCTGCTCTCCCTCGTATTTGAACAGCATAGATCCCGGTGTAGGGATTGTCGTACCTCCCTCCTGCGGAGACACGTAGATCCCAACCGTTATCAAGGAGGTTTCTCCAGTGGTCACATACAAGGTCCCATCACTTTTCTTTCTCACGTCCCCCCCTCCAATGTCACTGGGATTAAGAGTCAAGAAATTATTCCCTGAGCCAAAACCGAACACAAGTTTCTCCGGGGAGATAAACACGCTCTTATCCCTCTTGTGCATATTCAGCTCTGGCATACCCGTATTCTGGTTCACGGCGAAACGCATGATCTCCTCCCCGTTATAGGCGATCCTCAAATAACCGTTAGAGATGACAAGCTCCGTCTTAGTACCAAGGGAGTGAAAGATGCCGTTCATGTCCACGGAGCCATCGGTCTTAACTATGAACTTATCATTTACGTTCAAGTTACTTGTTTTTATCGCCTTGGCTATAACGAGAGAAGTGATGAGCAAGTCCGTATCTATCAACTGGGTATTGATAGATGCCCCGTTTATGATGGTCTTGCCCTTCGCCGCTTGTTCCTTCATCGAGGTGTAATCGGCGTATCCCAGCTGTTTGGCCATCTCGTTTTTGTCCGCCTCGGTAATCGTCTCGATATCGGAGATAAGACCATCGGAGGCCTCATTGACCGCCTCCTCCTTGATCTTCTGCTGGATCGCCTTGTTAGCGTTCTCTATGGCCGTGGCAAGTGAGGCATAGGCGCTGTTGAACGCGGAGAATTTGCTATCGACAATCTCCTTCTCGGTTATTGTCGTCTTACCGTCCGAAATGGCCGTCTGTATAGATGCCAACAGGTTATCCACCGCTCCCATGAACGTCTCCTTGGCGTTCAGTAAATCCGTTTTTGGGGTACCGGAAAGGAAAGGGTTGGTATATAACGTGTTGTAGGTTGATTCCACCTCTTTCTTGGTGGCGTTCACCGTATTGGTGTACTTTCCTATGGCCACCGCCTCCGATCTGGAGATAATCCCGTCCTCGAACGCCTCGTCCGTGAAGTCCTTCAAGCCCAATATATCTCTCTTGGCGGTATTGGCGCTGTCCATCGCGGACGTGGCGTTTTTGTTCGCCTCATCAGCGGCTTTCTGGGCGTTATCCGAGTATGCCTTAAGATTATCCTGTATTTTTTTGTTCGCGATCTCCACCGCTGAATAGAAATCGCCGCAAGCGGTATTGAACGCCGTGTATTTATCGTTCACATCGGCTATCTCCTCTTCCGTGGCCTTCTTGTCCGCTATGGCCTTGTTTACGGCGTTGATCAGACTATCGATGGAAGAGGATAGGGAGACCTTGGCTGTATCCAAGGACACAAGCTCGGCCCCGTCAAGATAAGGATTGACCCTCAACTCATTATAGGTAGCATCAGCGGATTCCCTCTCGTTGTTAACGATATTGACATATTGGGATATGCTCTTGGTCTCCGCCTCCGATATGATCCCATCGGAGAAGGCCCCGTCAACATAGAGCTTGAAATCATCCACCGATATTTGCACCCCACCGATAGCCTCTTGGGCGGCGGAGACGGCTTCTTGGGCTTCCTTGATGGATTTATTTATGCCTTCCATGTCCGGCTTGTCTGTCAAGTTTTCGAAGCCGGCAGAGCCCGGTTTTATGACTACCTTGCCCGTGAATACGTTCTTGTCGGCGTTCGGGGAAATGACCGTCACTTCCTTATTCAACATCGAGTAAGAGTTGATACCGGAATACAGCTTGAAGCACGGGGCGTCATCGTCATAGGACGATAGATAAACCACGTGTTGCCGGTTGGTATCCGTCTTGTTGCCTATCGTGACGATCGTATCACCCGCCTTCGGGACCATGCTGCCGGGGTCACAATCATCCATCGACAAGTCTATATAATCACCCCCCAAGCCTACGACCCTGCGCCAGTAATACTGGTTACGGACATTATGGGATATCCCGGTCTTCACGTTAAACTCCCGGCATTGGGCCATGTCATCGATGGCGAACTCATTTACGATCTCCCTCTCCCCGTCGGTCTGCCGGAAATAGCACCTGTACACGTTGGTGGTGGCACGAGCCGATCCCCCCAAGGAATATAACCGGCTATTCTCGGTGTCATACAAGGGATCGCCGTTAAAGTCATATAAGGCATCCAGCTCTACCGACACCTCCTCCACCCGAATGCACTCCATGCTCGCCGGAGATAATACGATACGCCCTCCCACGTGAGAGAGGTGCTTGATCTCCAACGTGTCGAAATAGGCTTTAAGGCGGATGTAGATCTCGTCCGCCTCTATATATGATTTACCGGTCTTCGGGTCCCTTTTCACTAGGAACCCCGTGCCAAAAGGACCGGCGGCAAAATCCTGAGACTCGATATTATCGGATATCAATCCCCCGAGGAGCTTAATAAGATATTTGGTCTGGTCCGGCTTATCCTTGCGTAAAAAGGTTGCCAACGAGCGAAGGGCGGAGAATACGTTGCTGTCGCTTGCCGGGGTGGAGTCATTGGTCCGGATAACGTATACGCCGCTTCCCCCGGAACCGGTATATGTCTGTCCTTTATAAGTCAAGGAATCAACCTTGTCCTCCAATTCACCAAGACGGCTATATTGAGTGCTCTCGCCTATAGTATAAACAGGGGAGTCATAAGGTATATCCAAACTCATCTCCCATCCGATCACTCGGCTGATACGCCCTTGAGCGTCGAAAAAGGCGGGATTTACCAGCCTTATCTTTTGCCCCACATCGTAAGTCCTGTTGATCTGGTCTTGATAGACCCATTCCGAGTCCAACGTAGTCGGGTACGTGCCATCGTCAATACTGGTTCTCTTTATATATTCTTTACCCTTGGCCAGAAGCTCCGCCTCCGCCTCCGGTATATATTGGTCGGACACTAATTGTATATTGAATCCGGAAAGTATATATTTATCGCCGTTCTCTGGACGGATCACATCGTCTGGTAACAAGCGGCCATAATCCTCGTTAGCGACGATCTCCCATAATTGCTCGACGGGTTCCGCTCCATCGGGGTTAAAAGTGACTCCGAAAGTCATGCCATTAAGTCTCCCGGATTGGAACGTGACCTTCAATTCCTCGCCCTCTATGATATATTCCTCCTTGAACACCAACCCGGTATCCTTGTATTGATAAGCCTTGAAAGTCCCCGTCACCTCGCCGTCCGTCTCTATGTTCCTGTCCACGGTCTTAACATCCGACAACGTACCTATCCGTCTGGGATAGATATCATCGAATACCACCACGTCCTCCACGGCCTCGGCGTTGGTCATGCCGGTATAGGCATCGATATACGGTGTCCCGGACGGGAGCATGAGCCGCTTTTGCACGACACCGTTGACCACGGTCTGCTCATCTACCGGACGATAGTTGGCGGGGATGTTTCTGGTGCCTCCGAACACGTAGATACGTGTGGCGTAAGTACCCTTGCTATCATTACGGGCCATGGAGGAAGCCTCCACACCCAACTCGATCTTGACGGCGTCGCCGAACTCGCAACGCCCGAAATGGATGATATTATCGGTGATCCAGCAGTCGCAATTCCACTTGTCCTTGGCCGCCATCGAGTAAAGTGCGTCCAAAAGATGGATGTTGTCGTACGACATCAGCATGGCCTTGTTCTCTACCGTGGAATCTATCTCGAAGTCATAATCGACGCCGTTATACGTATATCCGTTAGCTTTAAGGTTACGCAGGAACACGCCCAGTTGCGTGTCAAGAGTGGCCGTAAGGTTCCACCCTGCCTCCTGTCCGTGATTTTCCGGGGTGTACTTGAATATCTTCGTGTTCCACTCGTAATAATAAGCGTCCAGTTTCAGCTCATAATCGTATTTCCCCGGTGCCACGTTGGGTTTCTGTAAGGATAGGTATTTATATACCTTGGACAGCTTACCCCCTAAAGCGTCATCAAGGACTCCCCTCATGTCCACGTAGTCGCCCGGCTTGAACTCGATAGGCGTGCCCACGCTGAAAGGAAGGGTTATATAATCCTCCTTCATCAAGGTGAATCTTCCCTTTGCACCCTTGTTTATGGGCGTTGAAAAACGAGTATTGCCAGATATGTCCTTAATCTCGATCATGAACTCAAAGTTCACGCATATGAGGGGGATGACAAAAAATCAAGCGGACCTAAAAAAAACAATGAAGGGATTGTTGTAATTTTGTGTAGGAGGAAATAAAAAAGCCCCGAACTGTGGGGAGCGGGGCCTGTGAATAATAATTAGCGCTTTCGACATTTAATTTTTAAGTCTGTATCACTGCCTGATATATACATTCTTAATTCACAATTATTTTCTGCTAAACTTATAATATCATATTTGACAAACTCTTTACCTTCAACAAAACAAGTTATAGTACTTCCTTCCAATATATATGTTCCGGAACCATTTCCAAAATATCCACTTCCGGAATATGTACCATCTTCATTAAAAGTAGCAGATGTTTCTTTCATTGGCCAATCCACATAACCATCTCCATTTCCTGTATCAACTTGATTCAAGACCCAAGTTCCGTAAATATTTTTCATTTCATCAGGGATTTTCTTTTCATCATCATCCGAACATCCGATAAAGGTAAACAACGGCAACATCATTGCCATAATAAACAAAAGCTTCTTCATTTTAAAAACGTTTTTAATGATTAGTAAATTGCTGCAAATATAAAGCTATTTGTTAATATATGCAAATGGGGGGGGTAAAATTTATGTTTTACAACATATAATTTTCATAACTTTATAATTCACAACATTACAGCAACTTGCTTTTCCACGGCTTTTTTTATGAAAGCATTAATAGAAATGCCTGCTTGCTTTGCCAGAACAGCCACTCTACTATGAAGTTCCGGTGATAAACGAACGTTCAACGAACCGGAATAACTCTTATGCGATTCAATCCCCTCTTCCTCGCAATACGCCAGATAATCATCAACCGCTTCGTGGAAAGCATTTGTAAGTTCTCGAACGCTTTCTCCTTCAAAATTAACAAGCCCATCGATGCCTTCTATCTTACCAAAGAAAACATTGTCCTTCTCACTAAAAGATACAGACCCGATATAGCCTTTGTAAGTTAATGTATTCATAACAACCTCCTTTATTTTATAAATCCCGCTTCTGTCAAATCATCCAATACTTGCTTCATGGCATATCCTTTGATTATGTTTCCCGGATGCGGTTTGTGCAACATGATGGGACGCTTGTCACCATTACGATAAATCACCCTTGAACCGGACGTTTTACCTTTGTTGGATTTCTCGTACCCGAAAACAGCCAACAGACGTTCCATCTCATCAAAAGTGAAATCGTTTGGCAGCTTTTTAAAGCGTTCTATGAGCTTTTCTTTCGTTCCCATATTGAATGTTTTCGCAAATGTAACTAATTTATAGTCTCAATGCAATTTTTTAGAGTATAAAAAGCCTGATCAATCAGTTTCTTTTGGTTTGGTTAGTTCTATATTTACTTCTTTGCCACAATGAGGACATGTGAGCGATAGAGAGTTGCTTTTGGAGTATACATCTTCTGGGGAAACAAACAATTGCCAAAAAGGAACGTTTAAGGCTGTGGCGATTGCGTTCAGTGTATTTGCTGATGCTTCCTGTTTCCCATTGATGATATTATACAAACTCACACTTGACAAACCTATAACAGGTGATAATTCTTTAGCAGTCAATCCTTTTTCTGAAAGAATATCTTTTATTCTATTTTCCATAAACTAATACTTTATATGATTACACCGCAAATATAATGCGATTCTTCTTATTTACAGCCACCGTATAAAGAATAACATTATTAAATAGTGTTAAGTATAACATAATTCTTTATTTCACCATTATTTTACATAAAGTATTGCATTATATTTGCATCATCAAAATAAAACAACAGTACAATGGCAGCACAGAAATACAACAAGAGTGAGATCATGAAAGAAGCGCATAAGATCTATAGAGAGTGCAAAATATACGGACGTACATTCGGCTCGTGCCTTAAACAGGCTTGGGGATCGGCGAAAGCGATGGTGCAGCTTGCGGAAAAACGTGCGGCGTTTGCTAAGGAGCTTGCGGAAAGATCCCATAATGTAAGACTTACTCATGTCGGTATGGCTAGCCTTTACGGTAACAGGGTTTATTCGGGAGATTGATAACTATACATTAATAATATAAAAAAATATGGAAACGATAGAGGTATTGAAGAACGTGCAAAGGATTGCGTTGGAGTGTATGATCGGAAGGAAACCGGTACATATAAATGTAGGCGTTATGCCGGAGACGGGCGGTTTATGCGTCACCGTACAGGACAGGTCTCACGATGTGGTCTACATGGAGATATTCAATGACTGGATGCCGGATCACAAGGAATGGAATAAAAAGACCTACGATAGATTCATGAGCGTAATTAGCGACATGACTTGCAGGCTTGCGGGATAACTCGAACGACGGGAGAGGATCGGAAGTAGATGCCCCTCCGGTAATACGGCCGGAGGGATTTTACAACAATAGCTCCATTGTGGTTTTTCGAGCCTTGAAAAAATAGGCCACGGATTTTGTCATATATAATTTTGTGATATGAAAATGATCGCTCACGTGACGGTAGCGAAAGAAGATATTTAAGGGCATTGATTCCAGTTGCAGACCGTCACAATAGGCAACTTCAATCTTTGCCCTTCGCTTTTTACCTTGTCAAGCGAGACTGGTAATAGGCAGGTAGGACGGCATACACCGGGGTTCGAGTCCCCGGCTACCACTTCGGTCAAAATAAAATCCTCAAAGGTAGTGCTTGACCGAGCTACCAATGAGGATAATATTAATCCTTTAACGGGACAAAGTTATGAATAATATTCGAATTTTCCAAAATGAGCAGTTCGGACAAGTAAGAATTGCAGTGAATGAAAACGGTGAGCCATTGTTTTGTTTGGCTGATGTAGCAAAGGCACTTGGTTATAGTAGACCAGCTGACGCTGTTTCACAGCATTGTAAGGGGGTCGCCATTTTACCGACCCCCACTGTAAACCAGTACGGAGCAACGGTTATGCAGGAAATGAAGTATGGCAAAGAAGGAGAAGTGTATCGTTTGACAATGAAATCAAAATTACCAGATGCCGAAAAATTTCAAGATTGGGTATGTGATGAAGTCTTACCTTCTATCCGGAAAACCGGAGGCTACATGATATCCAAACCGGAAGATACTCCTGAGGAACTTATGGCACGTGCCCTTCTAGTCGCTCAAGACGCATTGAGGAGACGAGAGGAACGGATCGCCAACCTTGAGCAACAAGCCGCCCTTCAAAGCGAGGAACTTCAAGCCGCCGCCCCAAAGGTCAATTACTACGAGAAGGTATTGCAAAGTACCAGCACGTATAACACCAACCAGATCGCCAAGGAGCTAGGAATGAGCGCCGTCACATTGAACCAAAAGCTAAGAGAGATGGGAGTACAATACAAGCAAGGCGGTCAATGGCTATTGACACACAAGTATCAAGACGAGGATTACACGAGAACAAGGACGTATCCATATGTCCAGCGTGACGGAACACCCGGAACGGCGATGCAAACCGTATGGACGGAAAGAGGACGGGAGTTCATCCACGGTCTTTTTGACCTAAAGAGCACCATCGTGTCCGGCGTGAAAGAACTGTCTCGCATATATGATAACATGGATGAGCTTGAGAGAAAGGAAGATGTATTCAGTGAGCCTTTATATACGGATCTATCCAAGATAGACGCGATGTACGAGGCTTTCCAGTCCATCTATTGCAAGTCTAAAATGACCGTGAACGATCGCAAGAAGTTCCTGTTTGTCATAATCTTGTTATATTGCCCCAAGAAATTAGCTGGCAAGAAAATGAAAAGCGGATTACGTGACAAGATAGCGAACGTCTTGCACATGAGGGAACATTCCACCCTTTCCAACAACGTGAAAGATCTTGTCAAGGAATATGACTCCGATCCTAATTTCAAGAAAGACGTGAGCAAGGCGTACAATTTCATAACCGAAAATATAACTCCGGATATAAACAATCATCTATTATCCAGATTAGGATGAATGACCTAAAAAACCTTAACTATGATCCAACAATCAATGCCAAGTGGATTATATAGGTACGGCGTAAGGACGTACGGCCAAGACTTTGACTTTATGTGACTTGATAATGAATGCAATGATTTAAAACTAGATGAATATGAAAGATATAAATAAAATACTCAGCGACATAGCCTTGATATCAAGGGAGGATAAGAAAGCGATGGAGCGATTCAACCGGCAATCCATCAAGATGGAGAGGTTGATCGATGAGATGGAGAGGGCTTGCGGATTTAGAGAGACCAACCCCAAGCCAAGCATGACTGTTTCGGTGTACAACAACGGAAGGTCAAAGCCGGGAAGATTCGACCTTCGATCGTTAAACACACATCTTTTAGCGCAATGAGGGAAAAGCCGTCTAGCCAATAAGGGCCGGACGGCTTTTTATCATCCTCTTGACGTAGGATCAGGCTCCTCGAACTTAACGGAAAGCCTACTATTCAGCCTATTACGATCCAAGGCAAAGCTTGATGATCTCTTATGGACAAGGGTAAATGTCATACCAAGATCCGGAACACGCAACACGACCTTGCCTTGTTGAAGGACAGCCACGAACGCCTTATAATTCAGCAAATATTCCTCTTGCGTATCACCGTGTATATTGAACGTAAGGGTAAGATCCCGGCTAGCCACCCTAGGATTATTGAACACGATCCTTTTCCCGTTTTCCAACCGGCTCTCGTTCTCTATGAAATCCTTGTTTCCCGCGGGGGTTAGCAAGGTCTGGATAAAACCCTCTCCCATGGCGACACGATACGTGCCCCATGCGTCATTCCCGTTAATATATAGATCCCCTAACATAATATCCTTGCCGTTCCGTCGTTAATAATCTCCACCTCGCATCCCCCGATATTGACAAGCAATATCACGGAGTAGTTACCGGCCTCTATCTTGGCCTTGCCCCCGTGCATCAAGATCACCTTATGCACCCTCGTGTTATCGTCATAACTCAAATACGCCACGGTATTACCTATCACACCTACGTTTGTTTTATTGTGAAGCTCAATTAGATCACGATCCACGTATATCCCGTAGGGAGCTATGTTTTTAGCCATGCCTCTAAATAAATCCAACGAGGGATAATTATTCTCCTCGCAAAACTCCCGCCCTTGCGGGGAAAAAAACAGCCAACAGAGGCTCTTCCAGTCAGTGGCCTTGCCTGATTCACCGCAAGCCCCTAGCGAAATGGCCCGTCTCGTTATATCTCCAACATTCATACTACATGTTTTTAGTGTTAGTCTCTATACTAGTCAATTTATCCACCGCTTTTTTCAATTGTATCACGGTATTGGCGGTATTATCATTGATCTGCTGTAACTCTATATAGATACTGACGATCATCGCCCTAGTCTCATCCGCTACGTCATACAACGAGGCCATCTTTACAGATATCACGTCCATACTGGCCTTTATATACAAGAGGCTCAAGAATTGCTCGGAGCCTTGCAGGAACAACAGTATCTCCTCCCCTGTCATTTGCAGGGCGGTGAAACGGCCATTTAACTCATCAGCGCTATCTTGAGACATCTTCTCGAAACCTCCGGATGTAGCGGTCTGCTCGTATTTATCATTCTTATCCTCTTGGAAATACTTGCTTGACGTGTCGAAAACCTTCTGGGCCTCAGCGTCCATCTTTTCCTTCAACTTGTTCAACTCCGCTTCTTCCCAAGGCGAAACTATGCCATCGGACATATAATCGGCCAGTTTCTTCATGAATTCCTCTACGGAAGGAGATAATTTCTTCTTCAAGAACTCAATGATAGCCGTCTTGATCAAATTTTGGACAATCTTAGTCGAAGCCTCTGCCGCATCAGTTCCGGTAGCCCACGCTTCTGAATACGCTTGGGCGAACTCGTCAATAGCGGACATGACATCGGTTCCTGTTATAGCCTCTACAGCTTTCTCCTTATTGTCCTCCAATTGAGCGTTGATATCCTCCAATTGCTTTTGCCAATCCTTGATCCGGTCATCGTCGGTCTTTTTCTTGTTCCTTTCCTCCTCGATCTGTTGTTGGATGATCACTTTTTGCTGCTCTAGCAATTTATTTTGCTGGTTTATGAGCTTAGAAGCGTCCGTAGAATAAGCCTTTTCTATGGAACGGCCTAGTTTCTCACACGAGGCATCCAACACATCGATCTGATCTTGTAGTCTCTGTATACGTTTCTCGTTCTTTTTGTCATGGATCTTAGCGATAGAGGACGCTAGAGAAGTCACTACCCCAATAGCAGCACCGGCGGCGGCTCCTATAGGGCCAAACATCGCACCCGCTTGAGCGCCCTGCATGGCGGAATTTACAGCATCCATTGCCATATTCAAGTCCTCCGCTATGTCATTAAAAACACCACCTAAAGAATCTCCTAGTTTTCCAAAAGTATTTGACAAGAATTGGACAGAGGTCATAACTTCATTTACACCCTCATTAATAAGCTGCAATGATTCCGTCAGTTTTTTAGGATCATCACCGGCGGCAAAAAAACGCCGCACCCCTTCCGTCACCTTGTCAAAAGCGGGTCGCAACTCATCGACCTTCTCGTTGGTGCTCTCAACGCTTTTCCCTGCCCTATCCATTATTTCAGGCATATCAGACCAAAGATCGAATTGTTCCTGCGTTATGCCTAATCCCTTGCCTTTTGATTCATCCCATTCGCCGGACTTAAGAAATTCCAAGGCCTCCTTACCCTTGGTGGATATCTCTATCAACTCCTTTAGAGTCTTGTCCTTCATGTCTCCGAAAAGAGCGATTATGGCATTGGCGGTATTGCCACTCTTTATCTCAAGGTCGGAAAGCTGCTTATCCCATTCCTTCCCGAGTATCAATTTCTCTCCCTCGGTCTCGGCAAACGCTATTTTTTGCCCGTATTCGGCGGCGAGAGCCATCTTTTTGTCTTGATAAGTGCCATATTCCTTAAGGTAATCATTCATGGCTTTACGTTGAGCCTCGATCTGCTCATTCTCTACTTCTTGCGTGGATCGCATACGGGTAGCTTGAGCCTGTGTAATGGCTGTTTTTATCTCGACCGTTTGTTCTTGCGTAAGTTTGCCTCCTTGAACCTCACGCCACTCTTTCTCTCTCTTACGGATAGCCTCTATTTCACGATCGTAATCATATTCTATTTGGGCGATGCGCTTATCGGAACCTTCCTCCATAAGATTTATCCTAGATTGCTGGTTCTTATTTTGAAGATCAAGTAATTGCTGATTGACACGCTCTTGTACTTCTTTTTGTTTTTCAGCCTCTTTCTTCCGTTTTTCTGTTTCTTGTTGAGCTTTTTTAAGTCTATCTTCTTCGTATTTATCGTACTTTTCAATGCCTGAACTAGAAAGAAGATCATCAGCCGCCTGTTCTTTTGCCTTACCAAGTTCAAAATAAGCGTCCGCATTCCGCTTCAAGGCTTGTGCGTCTCTATCTACAGCTTCCGCTTCATGATCAAAACTTTTTGCCCTATCTTCTACTAGTTGTTGATGAGATTTTATATTACCAAAACGAGTATCTTGTATAACTCCGGTTGCGTCAATTTCTTGTTTTTTACGAGTTTCACTTGCTTTTTCTCTAATTTTATCTGCCTCTATTTCTTTTTGGATAGCCTTTTTATATTCTTCGGCAGCTAAATCTTGAGCGGCAGTAGCTTGAGCTCGCAATTTCAATGAGTTTATAAAATTATCTGTATTATCCACAAACAAATTCTCTGCATCTCTTACAGATTTAATCGAAACCCCCATTGAATCTAACGCATCTTTATTCTTATCTATAAATTTCTGCTGTTCTTGCAAATTACCTGCAAGTTCTTTCCACTGTCTTTGATACGACTTAAACTGAATAATTAACCTACTTAATTCTCCTGAATTTTTAGAAAAAGATTGGTTTAAATCATCTTGTAGCTGCTTCGTGTTTTTTATAGCCTCGCCCGCTCCAAATAATTTTTTCGTCCATTCGATAATATCCTTCCCATAGACAGATAAAAGCGTTATCGCCGCAACCAAGGCCGTTTGCCAACTGAAAATAGATGTTATCAACTGCTTCCAGACTGGAGCCACTTTTGCCACGTCATTATTTCCTGCCGCTACAGCCATCTTGAACGCCTTATACTCTGCGGCGGCTTTCTTCAGCTCATCGGCAAGCATCGGCAAGTTATTGGATATAGCCAAAAAGAATGTATTCCAGCCTACAGCAAGGGAAGGCAACTCCCGTGCGACCTGTTGAACCGACACGCTCAATCCGTTCCAACTACTGGCGTAATTTCCGACGTTCCGTTGATATCGTCCGGTAGCTTGTTCCGCCGAACTGATCTCCGTATTCAAGGCCTGTATCTGTTTTTGCAGGTTAGTCCCTACGGTCGCTTTCCTATCCGTAGCGGAAAGGCGGTCATACTCGGCATTAAGCAACGACAATTGCTTTCTCAACGCTACAAGGGAATCCGAGGCGGCTCCCTCGATCTTGATATTGTCCGAATATTCCTTCCTTAGCCTCTTCAGTGCCTCGTTCTCTAAAGCGTGCTGCCGGGTCTTCTCCTTCAGGTCGGTTAATATATTAGAGCCCTTCTGAGAATTTTTATCTACATCCGAGAGAGACAAATAAGACTTGTTGAGTTTTTTGATCTCGTCACTTAGGCCTTTAACCTTTAGTTGTTGCTCGACAAACACATCGGTAGCGTTATTTAGCTCTTCTGTTACCTGACGAGCACCATCAATAATCCCATTAGAGACCTTAAGCTGCTCTATTACCCTTTGATAATTCTGCATCTGCTGCTCATAGTCCTTTAGTTTCCGTGTCGCCTCCTCGTATTTCCGGTTTAAATCGTCAAATCCCTTGGTATCTGTAGACACATCGAAATCCTTCAAGGCGGATTTCAACTCCTCCACCTCTTTTCTAAGATTTATAAGTTTCTGTAGATCGGCATTGACCTCGAAATTTAGTTTTGCCATTAATCACCCTCCTTTCCCTTTCGGTTCAACAAATCACGCCCGGTTCTCTCCACGATCAAATCACCGGTAACGCTATGCAATATATCCTTCTGCATGATCAGAAGGTTTCGATAAGGTATTTTATAAACCACGTCCTCATAAGACAATCTTAACGATTCCATGAATGTGGCCACTTGCCCTAGCATGGTCTCATTACCTGTCACTTTGGTGTCGCCGCCATTCTTGCCACGCTCTCGGCTAAGGCGGCACAGACGAAAAAATCCTCCGCGGATATGAATTTAACGACAGTCTCCAACGCCTCCCTTAGCTCATGAAGGGTCGCCCCCTCGATCTCCTCATATCTATCGGCGCTCCCCAAAACAAACACAGACAAACCCTTTAGTATATTTTCCAGTTCGTTCCTCACCTTTTCAAGATCCTCCTTGCCCGATGTTGTCTTATCAATGAGAGATAGGTATTGTATACCTTTGCAAATCGTCGCTATAGTAGGAGGACTTATCTTATACGCCTTACCTCCTAGGACCACGACCTTGAAATCCTCACCTAGGACAGCGTCAGCCACTAAACTAGCACCCTTGTTCATATCACGTAAAAAAAATTAGAATTAAACAAAAAGGGGACGAACGGAAAATACCGCCGTCCCCGTGCCTATAAGACATATTACATTCAACCCTTCAAGGATTTCCCTTCCACGTCAAACCAATACTCTGAAGCTATTGTCGTGGATGATTTCAGCGGAGTGGCCGACATAGACAAGCCAACGGCCCCATCCGTGGAAGCCCCACGACCCACAAGATTCGCCTTAGGGAAAATGATAGCCACATCATCATTGGTAATAGCGACGATACATTTATATCGTTGCTCACCGGCGTTGCCACGTTCCCACCCCTTATCCGTATCCAAGGACTTACCACCCATAAGCTCGGCCTTGGTAGCGAAGTCATATGCCCCAATCACCCAATTCAAGCTCTGTGATCCTGCCTCGAATGATGACCGATATGTCTGGCCGGTCAACTCATCCTTGAATTCTGTTAATGTACCATCCTCCTCGGTATACTCATAGGTACCTTGATGGACGATTTGAACATCCTTGAAAGCCGCAAATAACGTCTCCAAGCTCTCGTATGTGGGTGCAGCAACTAGAGGCTCCCCATAAAGTATCCTTTTTACGCCTATAGCAGAAATTGTTCTTCCCATATTACAATACTATTACATTTAAAACTTTAAATAATACTCTCACATTAACGTAGTGACATTTAAGATCCCTGTTAACCTCAATTCTAGTAGTGTCTACCTCGTAGGTATAAGGAGTGCCATCAAACACCGAGGTGTCCTTGAACACCTCCATGGACATACGTTCCAGCTTATTCATCCTGTCCAGATCAGGCGTTCCTTTCTCGTCCAGATCAGGTACGGCTATATTGACATGAACGAAGCCCACCTTCCATTTAATTCCCGGCTCCGAGGAATTCGAGTGTACGGTAATCCTCTCCTCCTCAAGCTTACCTGTAGGCGTATCATCCTCCTTGTACACCCCGGGAACACCAAGCTCCAAGGCTTTCTTATATAAGATTGTCTGTATGTCCGTGCTTACTATCATTGTAACATAGCTATTACTTTAGCCTCGGCAGTATCTATTACGTTAAGCTTATGAATATCATTCACGTAGCTGGCGTAATCCATTCCCGCCACGACAATCAATGTCACTCCCTTTGTATGCTTAGAAGCCAGATCCCTAGCGTAACTAAGTCCTTGCCTACTTCCCTCGCTTCCATCCCCGGACTTTCCTTTAGCCCAGAACTGGACCGTCTTTTGGGATCTGGTCGTGAAAAAAACCTTCTCATAATTTTCCCCACGTCCATCTATCCTCTTAAACCCGCCTTCCTTTACGATCTTGCCGTCCATTGATATGACATATCCCAATGAACTCCTCAAATTTCCGGTAATATTGTTATATTTACCTTCTTGAACGGCGGTCTCATAAGCGGATTGCCCTAGTTGGGCAAGAAAGGCGAACACCTCACGATAGGCCTCCAAGATGAAATCATCCACATCGGACAAATCATAACTTAACTTTATTATTCCAGCCATATTTGCCCGTAATTTAGATAATCCGTGAGCATCGGGTTGATAACAACGCCACTACCTCGGATACTCCCATCTTGGTTCAATACTCTCACGATATCCCCAGCATTAATCTTGATCTTATCTGTCACGACACGATACTTGTAATCAAAGGCTACGCCATTTACCGTATATACCCGATCGGCGCTCTTATCATAGCATTTACATCGTCCCAATCTCTCCCAGAACTCACCACCTGTTCCCGGAACAGGATTGCCATTGTCATCGTGATCATACCCCTTGACAACCTTTCGTTCTAATATGTGAGGAGCGTATATCATAGCAATCTAACCGTAGCCTTTTCATTTAACTCGTCCTTTATCCCATTCTTTTTGCAAAGGAAGGAATAGTAAGATTTAACACCATTGATATCCCAAACCATAGAGAACCCGCTTTCATTGACAGATGTAGCTCTCAATAGTAAAGACGGAATAAACCTAGCGATCGCCACAGAAACTCTAACATGGCAATCCTTGCACATCTCATCCTCTCCACTGACCTCAGCATTCAAACATATGTCCAAAAGGTCAGCTTCCGATAAATCGATACCGAAAGCTTGGAACCTTTGTCTTATGTAGTCATTTACCGTCATACAGCGTTCATTGTATCTAAGTCAATGATCACGATCTTATTTGGAGATGTATACTCCGGAATCCATTCCGCTCCGTATTCCATAAATCGACCCTCATCTGTACGGACATTAGAGATATACATACCTCCCTCTGAACGGGTATAGCTTTTGCCCGGCACAGGATCGGTTATTTCATACGGAGTATGCCATCTCATCTTGCCTTGCTTCGGTGTCGTGAACAGTGATATGCGGTTATCCTTAAACACTTGCTTGAAGCCTCCATCCGGTAATTCCACCAAATCTTCATTAATAACGATAGAAGGAAGCCCCAAACCTTGGAAGATAGTCGTGGCCATCTCGCTGGACATCAATCCAGAGGATAGTTGTACTTCTTTTTGGGCGAAGGATTGCTTATAAAATTCACCGAAATCGGACGATCCTACGATAGAATTAATGAATGTCTTCCGTGACATCTCCATAGATAGGAAAACTCCAAATTTAGTTCTCAACTCCACGACCTGATCCATAAGGTACTTTACGAAATGAGACTTATCCGAGGTTTGAGGAGTTATTTTATGAACAGGCAAAACCATGTCCAACAACTCTATTCCTTGAGGATTATCATCGACTTTTACGGAAGCCTTTCCGTCGGAGCGCAAATCACCATCCACGATATCCATGCGCTTATGAGGAGCAAGGAGAATCTGTCTCATATCATCCACAATATAAGCGATAATATCGTCCAATACGGTTCGCTGATCTTGCGTTCTTGAGGTATTGAATTTGGTAATAAGCTCTTGTAGCATATCCAAACGATCATTATCCATCTGATAACGATCTCCTAAATAAGCAACCTCCCCATACCCTGATCCAAGGGATTTACGCTCTCTCAATGGCTTATTTGAGTTCCGATCAATAATAGAACCCGCAGTAACGCCTGTTACCGTACCTAGATAGGTCTTAAACACCCTAGATTTAGTCTCCTCAAAATCAAGATGTTTTTTCCAGAAAATAGTATCTAGGCGAAGCGCTTGCACCCTGTCAATGACCGCCTTTACAATATTAGGGTCATTCAATAATGTTTGAATTGTCAAATACATAAATCCTCCTTCCTTAATACGTGAACATAAATCTATCGCCCAATGACTCCTTGTCTTTATCCGAGATAGGGACAATCAGTCGGGTAGGCCTAATCTCATAGGCTTGTCCCACGGCTGTGATAGTGGCCCCATCCTCAACTTTCGTCCAAGCGTAATTCAGTGCCATAGCCATGGCCTTAGGAGTTTTTCCAGCAGCGGATGAAGCCTCAAACAACACCGCATCTTTTTTAGCCGCCAATGTGGGTGAGGCCGCCAATGTTATCGTGTCATATTCCAGTCCCGACTTATCAATAGCCTCTACGGTACCACCATTAGTTCCATTTCCCAAATGCATTCCTACGTAAGCCAATGAATTCTTATTTATTTTCAAAGAAGTTCCACCAGCTATAATTTCTTCGGCTACTGTCACGTTAATGACAACTTTTGCCGTTCTAGTTTTAAAATCTAGTACCAAGGGGGTACAAGGAGGAATATTCTTAACCCCCGATAGGTTAGATATATCCAAATTAAAACCGCCAGAATATCGATATACCGTATCATAACGGCACATCTCCGGCATATTAGGCTCAATCGGATTTAAATCATACTTAACACCTGCCGACATAATTTTATACCTTAAAATTTAACTTTGTTTCTTTATCTCTTCTGTACCTTTATTGATAAGATTCGCAATATCGTCAGAGTTCTTCTCTTCAGAGACACCGATCTCCGGAGATATTACGCCCGCTAATCCTGCATTGACAAATGTCTGCTTAGCGTCTTTCATAAAAATATCCAAGTCTGCATCTTGTGCGACTTTCAATATAGGGATGAGCGTTTCGGGAATGCCATACTCCTTAGCCTTAGCAAGAACTTGCTCTTGACGTGTAGCCTGAACTTTTTCCGCCTCAAGCTGAGTAAGCTTATCGGACAGGGGTTTTACAGCAGCATTTACCGCTTCAACCACCAATCTTGCGAGATCAGGCTTTTCATCTGTTTTTTCTTCTGGCTTAACTCCCGTTTTATTGCCCTTAGCTTTCAGTTCATCCAGTTCTTTCTTATAGTCCGAACCCTCTTTTCGTACTCTATCGAAATTCTGCTGGAAAGCCCTTAAAGCTGCTTCCTGCCCCTGAATAACAGTTGCGAGGTTCTCATCATTTACAAGCCCAGTTGCTGCCAAAGACTCAGCATACCCCTGAAGCACCTCTTCGCTTACACCATACTTCGAGGAAAAAGTTTGTTTTAAGCTCTGAAAAATCTTTTCTTTCATACCGTATGAATTTTGTTTAAAATCTTTGGGATAAAAGTAGCTGGAGTATATAATAGAATAAAATACCGAGAGGCATGGTATACAACAATGAGTTCATTGTTGTAAATTAATGATCATCATCACCATCACCGCTATTCTCTTCCTCTATTTCTTTAAGTACCTCATCCACCCTTTCCGCATTACCGGCAAATAAAATACCTTCTCTCCTACTCCAGATCTTTCCGTTTATCGCATTAGTAGCCGTATAAACCCTCTCATCTATATCATCGATCATATACGGAACCAGATCAACATCTATGTCTATTGTTTGTGACGCTTTCATAAATTGACTGGGATTGATATCTCCCATTGCTGATACTAAAAAATTAACCCTTCTCTGGAAAAACTCCCCTATTATCTCCGCATGGTTCGAAACCGCCATATGAGCTCCCATAAAGATATATCTAAAAGCCTTTCCTGATACGGCATTGCCTATACCTTTCAACTCTTGGGGAGAAATACGAGGTGTATTGGTCATATCATAGGCTCTATTAGTCAGTCCCTCAAGCTCTAGACGAACAGTGTCCGGGACTTGATTCCATGTTAAATATTGAGCGTTAGCCCCCGGTCCCGTAAGTTGAATCATACGATTCTTCCTCTTCCCAGAGAAGTTTTCTATGTCTCCGAACAACATCAAGTAAGGGAAGAAATGATAGTCTATACAATCGGCGTAATTAGATAAAACCTTCTCTATTCTCACACGCAATGGCTTGATCTTATGGCAGTAATTTTCAGAACGATAGCAATACATTACCGGAAGTTTTGAGAATAGATGTCTAAAGGATGATTCCCTCTTCTCTTGCCATGCATCACTATTCTCCCATTGATATACATGAGTGGATGTTATCGTCTGGAAACATATTATCTCATTATCATCCAAATCCTTTTTTTTATACTCTCTTGAGAAAGCGACCAAATCGTTTGAATCATCAAAAAATGGATATAATTTATCTCCTCTGAAAGGAGACCATATAACACTCCTCAATTTATAAGAAGGAAATACGTTCCCTGAAAAAACCATCTTGATCTTATTCCTTAGCTTAGTCCAAAATGAATCGTCTTCCACGACATACCAATATTCCGCACATTCTTGTTCCGACAGCCAAGATCGCACCTCCCGTTTGTTTTGATACTTGATCTTGTTTTTCTTCAAGGTCTGCTGAATAGCCGCAAAAAGTGCCTTTTCCGCATCGTTAGAAGGGGCACAGTCCATTTTAGGCTCTATTCCTACGGTAAACGCCGTTTGAATATTTGTTATATCCTGCTCAAGAGGAATAGATATACGATTACAAGGCTCAGTATGTTTCTTGGCTGGAATTTCCATATATTCACCGGTGTCGTGATTATAAGCTTTTCCCTCTTTCTCATCCACGATTTCTATATCCGGGTATTTCTCTTTATCCGTTATAATCTCATGCAGATCTGGATTCCAGTCGGCCATATTCTCTCTATTGTCGGGGAGAGGGGTTCTTCTCCCTTTCTTTAAATACTCGATCTTCTGATCTATATCTTCTAACGCTAAAATCTCTTCAAGTGTCATAATTTTACGTTTTAATGTCCAAATATTCCGGAATAATCCCTAGGCTTTAAAACACGCCCCAAAAGACATCCCAACACATAGTACCTAATTCCGTCCATGAGATGATTGTAATCATCTATCGGCTCATTGATACGATTTCCATCCTTGTCCTTATCCCATACATAGTTGCGAAGCTCCTTTATGAGATTATAAGAATGCTCCGTGACAAATAGCTCCATATCCTTAATCTTATCAATCCCAGCCTTAATAGATCCCGGATACTTATCTACTGGGTAAATATTGACCCCCCTGTTCTTTATCTCTTGGATAAGACGTGGATCTTGCGAGTCGGCAAATACTTTCAATGAATAAGGGCGGAGCTTTTTAGCTATGGCAGATGAAAGCATATCCGTTTCATAGAAAAGCTCATCCACATACAACCTATTATCAATGATTCCGCATCTGACCGCAGCGGATGGATCGTTGGAGAAACCAAAGTCTTGCCCAATAGCCACTTTCTTACACCACTGAGGAAAATCTTTAACGATACCCCATTTCTTAAATACTGCACCTTCCGCAACATCAGCCCATCTACCGATAACCACATGAGCATATTTATCTGGATTATCCTCTTTCATTCGTCTCACCTCTCCAAGAAATTGGGGCGATAAGTTATCAATATTATCCAAATAGGTCGTATGTATATGTAATACATTTGGATGAGTAGATATCTGCACCTGCACACCGTCTATCTCCACCAGCTTATGAGTATTCTCAATATACTTCTTATAGATAAAATGATTGGAATCTGTGGGATTCATTATTATGATAATCCGGTTCTGAATCCCCTTTTGGCGTATGGACAACATTATTTTGTCGAAGTCGGATTCTGAAGTCCATTCCTCCGCCTCATCACACACAAAGGTCGTAAGCCCTTTAATTGATTTGAGCCGTGCCGTCTGATTTCCGGACGATGTTTTTATTCCACGAAAGAGGATTTTGCTATCTGAGTAATTATTGATGATATCCTTATTAGTTATATCAAAAAACTCATCCGTTCCCTCCAACTCAATCTTCTCCTGCAACTCCGGAATCACTGACATGGAAGCGGCAACCATCGTATAACGACAAAATAAGATTATATGCCCAGACTCAAAAGATAGTCGCTCTATAAAAGTAGAGGCATTAAAACTTTTTCCACTGCCCCTACCTCCCGTTATAAGAATGATAAATTTATCAGCATCCTCATACAAGGGCTTGTAAGGTAATTGGGGTTTTATGTTAAATACCGGGACCATTCCTAAAAAGATTTAATCCACTCAGATATTTTCTTGCTACCCTTCTCATTCGTTCCCTGATCATCTTGTTTATCGGATAATCCAAGTTTCCTAGCGATAATATTTGCGTTAAACGCTCCCACTACCGCACCTTCGAATTGTTGAGTCTCAATTACGCTCTCTATACGCGATATGACCGTAGAAAAATCTCTATGGTTCTTAGCCTTAAATTGCCTCCAATACGCCTCGTTAGCGTCACAGTAAAGCATAAACCCGCTTAAACTATAAGGCCTTTGCGTCGGGGTCTCCTCCTTTTCCTTGGTCTTGCCTTTGGTCTTATTCTTAACTACCTTCCAAGGATGCTTATCACACCATTCAAAATATTCACATGCAGATTCCCATAGCAACTCAGGCGTGGCAAATAACTTGTCACGCCCATGCTTGTTCCTTAGTTTCCAAAACTGATTTCCTCTTGGTGCCGCACACATATCTCAATATTTTGTTATCCAAAGATATATATGACCAATAGCACATCATAAATAAAGATTTATTTATTCACAACATCACCCAAGTTGTTGTGTTTTATTTTCTAGATATTTTCCCAAACGTAATATTATCTCCTTATATATCCTTTCAACGTCTTGACGAAAATATTTATAGAGTTGATAGGAAAATACTAAATTGTTAGTGTTGTTGGATACTACCGATTTTTCCTTTATAGGAAATACCTCAGCTAGTTTTTCCCTTAAACCAGCCCTCATTTTTCCACCAGCTAAGGTTGTAGGTGAATAAAGATATAAGATTATGAAAATGAATTTTTTCCTTTGGGAGACATTCCCTTTTGGAAGTTCTTTACCACCAAGGGCTATCTCCTTGAACCACTCATATAGGGTATCGATCATGCCCAAGTCGGTTAACACAGGTTTAGCGATCTCCGATTCACGCTCAGAGAGTCTGTACTTTTGCTCACGAATGGATTTGAGCTCAAAAATATTTGAAAACATATTTTCGTAACTTTAAGTTACGCACCTGTCCCGCAAATATAATGAATAATATACATGACGGCTACACTGTATCCATAAAATATGTTATTGATCATAATTGGGAGTTGAGAAGGAAAAACGTTATATTTGTCACGATGGAGAATTAAGACATCAAAAATCCTATAAAAAAACGCCTTTTACGTGTATTTTTACGTGTAACAATAAAAATAGCCTTGACAATCAGTAGATTACCAAGGCTATTGTGGAGATGGAGAGATTCGAACTCTCGTCCAAACGAGGAATTAATTTGCTTTCTACATGTTTATCTTCGCCTTCATTGTCGGGGAAGAGCAAGACCGAAGCCACCCACTCATCCCTTATCCTCTAAAGTTTCGCCTGAGACCCGAGGCTTATCTCAAACTATCTCCGATATTGCTGCACCACCTGATCGGAACGCTTCGGAGCCACAGCATCCGGGTGATGTCACGTCCCCGCAACTTTTGCAGGGATTAAGCTTGAATCTACTATACTTCGATTAAGCAGCGAGAGCGTAATTATTTTCGCCAGTTAATTGTTCGTTGTCTGAGATTTAAGTGCAAGCCAACCACGCACTACATGCTTACAAACCACTTCTACCCGCTGTCAAAACCGGTCATCCCCATGGTTTTGTAATATTTCTTTTGGCAAAGATACATATAATTTCGAATTTAGCAAAGACCCATAACTGATTCCTTCCGATTAGGATTATTTTAATGTAAACGAAGCTGTTTTCACCTCTTTACTATTTCCACCGATCATTACCTGAAACTCACCCGGCTCAGCGACATAATCTAAGGTTGAATCGTAGAATTTCAACATATCCACATCAATATCAAAGGTTACTTTCTTGCTTTCTCCCGCTTTTAACGCAACTCGCTTGAATCCTTTCAATTCTTGGACCGGAGGGGTTATGCTGCGTACGATATCACGTAAATAAAGCTGTACGATTTCCTCTCCATCCTGAGCCCCGGTATTGGTAACAATCACGGATGCTTGAATTTTTCCATTTGCATCCATAGAATTCATATTCAAAGATACATCGCCATACGTATAAGTCGTATAGCTCAAGCCGTAACCAAATGGATAAAGAGGCTCATTCAACACATCTATATAATTGGAGACATAACGAGTGTACCAAGCATCGGGAGACATAGGGCGTCCTGTCATCTTATGATTATAATAGATCGGACATTGGCCTGTTACACGAGGAAAAGACATGGTTAACTTCCCTGTCGGAGAAACCTTTCCGGTCAAGACATCGGCAATAGCCGCTCCTGCTTCCGTACCACCGAACCATACGTTCAAGATCGCATTCACCTGCTTTTCCTCGGATTGTAATACCAAAGGTCTTCCGGTAAAAAGTACCATTACGATCGGCTTTCCTGTCTTTTGGATAGCATCCAGTAATTTTTTCTGCGTTTGCGGCATTTCAAGGATGGCTCTACTAGCGCCTTCTCCACTCATATCTATCGATTCACCCAAAGCAGCGATAATCACATCAGCGCCTTCCACCACTTTTAGGGCCTCGGCGATTAATTGTTCATCGCTTCTATCATCCCGGGTTGAACGATTTTGATCCGTAAAGTTCGCTTCATAAACGGGATCATCGACTAGATTGCTGCCTTTTGCAAAAACAACCTCTACTCCATTTCCCAAAGATTCCTGTAAATCCTCTACCAATCCATGATAAGATTTAGTCTGCTCATCATATTTCCACGATCCAGCCATATTCGCCTTGCTATCCGCTAAAGGACCGACTACAGCGACCTTACGACATCCTTTAAGTGGAAGCAGATTATTATCATTTTTAAGTAACACGAAAGACTCCGCCGCAATACGACGGGCCGCAGATACATTATTTACCGACAAGAACTCTTTGGCGGCTCTTTTCGGATTACAATATTTATATGGATCATGGAACAATCCCAATTGATATTTTGCGATTAGTATTCTCCGGCAAGCAGAGTCAATCTCAGCCTCTGTTATTTTCCCTTCTTCCAATGATTTCTTTAATACGGCATGATAACAGTCCGCTATCATATCCATATCGACACCCGCCTTTAGCGCCTTGACTCCGACTTCCTGACTATTACCTATTCCATGGTTTACCATCTCCGCTATTGCCGTAAAATCAGACACGACAAAGCCGTTAAATCCCCATTGTTTACGCAATACGTCATTAAGAAGCCAAGTATTTCCGGTCGCGGGGATACTTTCAAATTCGTTGAATGAAGTCATGATACTTCCTACTCCTGCTTCTACAGCAGCTTGATAAGGACGCATGTAATAATTCATGGCAGTCACACGGCTCATATCTACCGTATTATAATCCCGGCCAGCCTCGGCCGCTCCATAAAGCGCATAATGCTTTACACATGCCATAAGAGTCGTATCAGCCGATAAATCATTGCCTTGATAACCACGCACCCATGCTTGAGCCATTATACCTCCAAGAAACGGATCCTCGCCCGCTCCTTCCTTTACTCGTCCCCACCGGGCATCATGAGATATATCGACCATCGGGCTATATGTCCAACAGATACCATCAGCACCAACTTCCTTTGCGGAAATTCGAGCGACCTCTTCTATATTCTCCGGTTTCCAACTACACGAAAGACCTAGAGGAATGGGAAAAACGGTTTTATAACCATTACAAATATCAGCGCCAACAATTATAGGAATCCCCAATCGACTTTCTTTAACCGCAACTTCTTGTAACTGCCGGATCGCATCGACACCGAATATATTAAATATACCACCAACCTCTCCTCGTACAATACGACTGGCTATCTCACTCTTTTTAGGATTTGGCATTACGTTTCCATAACTAGGAAGATTCAATTGACCGATTTTCTCATCAACGGTCATTCGACTCATCAGACCATTTATAAATTCATCCGCACTTTTCTGTTCAATCTCAGCTCTTGTGATTCTCTCACTTTTTTCTCTCGCTATCGAACAAACAGGCACTATACATGCCATTGAAATAAATAAAACTGAACTTTTAAGGAATTTCATAACTTAGCTTTTTTACTTCAAAAAAAGCCCGAATAACAGAGAACAGCAATAAACTCACTACTTCAAAGATACGATATGCTATAGAACACGCTTTCCCGGACTACGCTTTTACTACGTTTACCATCAATAATAAACTAGTAATAAATAAATTGCGCAATCGATTTAAGAATCTACTCCGCAAGTCTCCAGAAAAGATATCTGGAGTTCTATTCGATCAGACCGATCTCACGAAACCAATCTTCAGCCCGATCCGGCCATTCATTTACAGACGCTCCCGTATCTCGTAACCCATATCCATGGCCACCTTGACTATATAAATGCATCCATGCCGGAACACCAGCTTCCTTTAAGGCATAATAATAGAAAATACTACTGTTGATATAAGATTTATCATCTTCCGCTTGAATTAACATGGTTGGAGGTGTGGCAGATGAAACCTTTAACTCTGGTGCCAATTGGAAATTCTCTCCATCTAAATAAGCAGGATAAACCAATAAACAATAGTCCGGACGACAACTTACTTTATCCGTAGCATCAATAGCCGGATAAGTACGTTTCAAAAAATTATTGCTAACCATGGCAGCTAAATGGCCACCAGCCGAGAATCCCATCACACCGATTCGCTTTGGATCTATATTCAAGTTCTCAGCGTTCGCTCGAACATAACCAATCGCACGCTGTACATCTTGCAAAGGAACTTCGTGTTTTTCCAGTCCTTCCCGTCTTGGAACCCGGTATTTAAGTAAGACCGCAGTTATTCCAAGATTATTAAGCCATTCACAGACTTCATCACCTTCCAAATCATAAGCTAAAATATTGTAACCACCACCGGGACAGACAATCATAGCGGCACCCGAGGCCACTTCATCCGGAGCATGATATATAGTAATCGTTGGCTCACTCACATTCGTAATACGCAAAACACTCTCACCACCGGTTTTTCCACCATCCGTATCAGCTTTCTCTATTAATTTAATAGTTTCTCCCGGCGCCCCTTTTGGGAATAATAAAATCGGATTTTCTTGTGCCATAGACGTATTGATTAAACAAACCCCAATCAATAAAGGGAATATCCACTTCTTAACCATACAACACATTATTAAGTTATAGGGAGCGAATATATACATCTTATTTTATTTATCCAATCAGAATCGAATAAATAAAAACAGAAAAAGGAGTCACCCCTTACGGACTGACTCCTCTCCATCGGCTATCGCCTTCTTCAAGACGGCGGCTACCTACTCTTCCACTGTTACGCAGTACCATCGGCGTGAC